>Ga0081539_10000524_pt2 | contig 69510 bp, 57 predicted proteins | sample TabmetS4T2R2_FD_71023 | JGI IMG/M metagenome (GOLD analysis project Ga0081539, IMG submission 71023) | Tabebuia heterophylla rhizosphere microbial communities from the University of Puerto Rico - S4T2R2 | ecosystem: Host-associated > Plants > Roots > Rhizosphere ...
TGGCGAAAGCAAGTGAATGACGTATCCGAAACACAGAGCCGAAGGTGTTTGTGCGAAACCTTAAATGAGCTATTTCTCTTAAGAACTCAAGACTGTGTTTTTTGGGCTGTAAGGGATATTTATCTGCATCAGAATCGCCAAGAATTTCTACTGATGTTGCTTTTACTTCAACCCTTTGCCCCTTTCCGATACTCGGTATAACAGTTCCTGTAATTTTTAAAGAAGCTCCTGTGGTAATTCGTTTCAAAGTTGCTTCATTGAGTAAACCTAATTCTACAACAATCTGGAGATTGTTATTCGTACTTCCATCGTTTAAAGCAATAAACTGATTATTACGAAAGGTTCGTACCCATCCCATTACAATTACTTCTTGTCCCTGTGCTTCGAGGGATAAAACATTTTTTATCTTTATGCGGTTATTAAACATTTTTTAATAATTTACAAAGTGCGCAAAGATAAAGTGGAGTAAAAAACAAATGCTAAAATATAATTAAGACATGACAGGGAACGCTAACCTTTTTAAAAGAAGTTTCAGTAATAATCTTGTGATTTAAGTTAGAGCAGCAAAAGATGTTTCAAAAAAAGTGATTTCAAAAAGACTTCAAAAATCTTTTGCATTACGGTTGATAAAATATAATTGTACTTTTACACTCTATCCCTATCGCTGCCATATATTCTACAGATAAAGTGATTGCGACGCAAGGGACGATTCTATGAAAAACAAATGCCGGTATCAAAGAAAAATCGCTAAACCAGTAGCACGAAGGATCGAACAATTATACGGATTAATGCCCGCGTTAAATAGTGATTTAAAAGAAAATTTTTGTTTTGTTTTTAAACATTTTGCAGTAACATTGCAGGCGGAAACAAGCTGATCAGTCTGTTGTCAAACCCTCTCAGCTCACTGGTTTTCTGTAATCAACCAAATTTTTTCTTCAATTTCTAAGAGCGGATTTTTAACGATTTAATTCTTTTTTACAACTTTTTATGTACGACATTCTGCAATTGAACGACATGCTGGTTCCTGAATTGCTCGATATTGCCGAGCAACTGCATATTCCTACCTCAAAGAAAGCAGACAAGCAGGACCTTATTTACAAGATTCTCGACAAGCAGGCTTTAGCCGGCGAGACTAAAACAAATGGAACCGAAAAACCAAAACGCAAACGTATTATTAAAGCTAAAACAGGTAACACTACTGAAGACGCCGAAGTAATGAACGATATTGCGATTACGGAGCCTGTGGAAGAATCTGCTGAGGAAGAGGCCAAGCCTAAAAAGAAAGGACGGAAACCTAAAGCGAAAGAGGCGGAACCCGTGATGGAACAAGAAACTGCCTCTACAAAAGATGAAACGCCTGCCCCTGTAGTTGATGATATTGATATACCAGAAATGGGTAGCCGGCTCTTAAGTCTTTTGGGAGATGATGAGCCTATTAGCTTTGATGATGAGCCGATAGATGAAGTGGAAACAGCTACCGAAGATGTTCCAGGTTATAAAACTTACAAAAGGGAGCCTATATTTAACATTGAATTCGATGGAATAATTCAAAGTGAAGGTGTATTGGAGATGATGCCTGATGGTTATGGTTTCCTTCGCTCATCTGATTACAATTATCTTTCTTCCCCTGATGATATATATGTTTCACCATCTCAAATAAAACTCTTTGGTTTAAAAACTGGTGATACGGTGTATGGTTCGGTGCGACCCCCAAAAGAGGGCGAAAAATATTTTGCTCTTTTAAAGGTCGAAAGTATCAATAACAAAAGTCCCGAAGAAGTAAGAGACCGCGTACCATTTGATTATCTTACACCGTTGTTTCCTTACGAAAAGCTTAACCTTTTTACTAAAGCTGATAATTACAGCACCCGTATTATAGATCTGTTTACACCTATTGGTAAGGGTCAGCGTGGATTAATTGTTGCCCAACCAAAAGTGGGTAAAACAATGTTGCTGAAAGAGGTTGCAAACGCAATTGCGGCCAATCATCCAGAGTGTTACCTAATGGTAGTGCTTGTAGATGAACGCCCCGAAGAAGTTACCGATATGGAACGCAGTGTAAAGGCTGAAGTGATTGCTTCAACCTTCGATGAGCCTGCTGAAAAGCATGTAAAGGTTTCGACGATAGCTCTTCAAAAAGCAAAGCGTTTGGTAGAATGCGGTCATGACGTGGTGATTTTGCTCGATTCCATTACTCGTTTGGCCCGTGCACACAATACGGTTGCACCTGCGAGCGGTAAGGTATTAAGCGGTGGCGTTGAAGCCAATGCCATGCAAAAGCCCAAACAATTCTTTGGTGCAGCCAGAAAAATCGAAAACGGCGGGTCACTTACAATTCTTGCAACGGCACTTATAGAAACCGGCAGCAAAATGGATGAAGTTATCTTCGAAGAATTCAAGGGTACAGGTAATATGGAATTGGTGCTCGACAGGCGTTTGGCAAATAAACGCATATTCCCTGCCATTGATTTGGTGGCATCTTCAACACGCCGTGAAGACCTATTGCTCGATAGAGATGTGCTTTCGAGAATGAACATTCTCCGTTTATACATCAACGATATGAAAACAGAAGAGGCAATGACCGAGCTACTTAAGAGAATGCGTGGAACAAAAGACAACTACGAATTTCTCGCCAGTATGAACGGATAAAAAAATTAAATATTATAATGAGAACCCATTCGTAAACGCGGATGGGTTTTGATTTTTTAAACATGCCTTTATAGTAAATATTGTATCTAATACCCTTATCCTTTAACGCGTTAAGCAGCATCTCATTTTACATAATGTTTTGATTTTCAGTATATTGCCTCTAATTTTAATACAGGGATATTTCATTGCGAAGAATTAATAAACAACTCTTGCAACCTCATTTTCAAAAATCTTTAAAGGAAATAATATAAAAGCGCTTTAATAGCTCTTTTATACCCATTTATTCTTTATTATTGATATTTAAAAAATATCCAAATCGTAGCAATTGATTCTAATTCGTCATATTCGTTTTCTTAAGGCCGTGTTCCTTCATAGCATAACAGCATTTGGGGGCCCTCAAGGACATTACGGAATGATGTTAAAAACTTTTGTTCAGCATAGAAAGGATGTAACAGAAAAGGAACTATTGGAGTATATGGCTTTTTGCCAAATGTTGCCGGGTGCATCTTCCACACAAACCCTTACTTTAATTGGATATAAACGAGGCGGTTTATCATTGGCCGTACTTACATTAATTATTTGGATATTGCCAGCGTGTATATTAATGGGTGCACTCTCATTTTTACTAAATTATCTCGACGATCGTGCTTATATCGGAATATTCAAATTCATTCAGCCAATGGCGGTTGGATTTATTGCCTTTTCTGCTTACAGAATGATGAAAATATCTATTACAAACACCATTACAAGGGTAATTATGGTCGTAGCGGCGATTGCTACATTTATATTATTTAATACGCCTTGGATTTTCCCTATTGTAATTGTACTGGCCGGTATTGTAACCAATTTTAGTGATAAGCGTATACCTCAAAAAGACATTCCACCAAAAAGAATAAATTGGGGAAACATTTTGATTTTTTTGTCAGTGTTTGCGTTAGCCGGCTATATAAGCGAAAAGGCTCGAAAGGAAAACTGGAATAATCGCGGACCTTACAATCTTTTTGAAAATTTTTATCGTTTTGGAAGTCTCGTTTTTGGTGGAGGAGATGTTTTAATGCCAATGATGTATCAGCAGTACGTAGTGCGTCCCAACACCCCACGCATTGAAGAAGTAAATCCCAACGCTTTGCGTATGAGTCAGCAGGATTTTCTCACCGGATCAGGAATTGTTCGGGCAATTCCTGGCCCTGTATTCTCTATAGGAGCCTTTGTAGGAGGAATGGCATTACAGAATAAAGAACCACATCCCCAAATGCAGCTTTTGGGTTGTGTTATAGGTGCAGTGGCTATCTTTTTACCAAGCGTTCTATTGGTTTTATTCTTCTTTCCTGTATGGCATAATCTAAAAAAATACGCGGTGATTTTCCGTTCTCTTGAAGGTGTGAATGCTGCAGTAGTGGGAATAATGTTGGGAGCAACGTTTTTCCTTATGAAAAGAGTTTCTCTTGATATTATGGATAAAACCTTTCTGCCTTTTGCAAACATCGCCGTAATCGCAGGAACATTTTATCTTCTTGCATTTACAAAAACGCGCTCGCCTTTTATTGTATTAGCGTGTCTTTTATTGGGCGGATTGGTTTAGCTTAGATTTTTATAATATCTTCCTTTTTCTATTTCCTCGAACACTTTATCGGGTACCAAATATCTAATAGATTTGCGTTTCTTTATCAATTTCCTTATGCCTGTTGCCGAAATCTCCAAAAGAGGAGCATCTTCCAAAACTATTTGATTTTCAAACGGTTGTATTAGCTCAAACCCAGGTCGCTTATAAATAATAATTTTATTTTCTTTAATTAATTGCTGATAGTTTTTCCATTTTTGAAAGTTTTGCAAGCTGTCAGAACCCATTATTATGGCAAATTCATGCGTAGGAAAATCGTTTTTTAAATAAGTAAGTGTCTCTATAGTGTAAGATGGCTTTGGAAGTTTAAATTCAATATCGCTTACTTTAAAATCAGGATTATCTTCGGTAGCTAACCGAACCAAATGAAGCCGGTTGTATTCGTTTAGCAAATTTTTTGATTCTTTTAATGGGTTTTGAGGTGAAACAACAAACCATATTTTCTTATAGTCCGTAACATTTATAATATGATTAGCAATAATAAGGTGACCAATGTGAATAGGATTAAAAGAGCCAAAGTATAAACCTACTTTCATTCAGAAGATTTATATGTTAAATGACTTCTTCCACCAAAATTTGATCCGCTTCATTAAGGCGAAGACTAAGATTATATCCTGCTACAGATATGGAAATAGGGTCGCCCAAGGGGGCAATTTGCTCAATCCGAATTATTTCACCCGGAAGACAGCCCATTTCCATTAGTTTTATAAAAATATCATCTTTCTCAAATGACTTAATTACAGCCTTTTGTCCTACTTCAACATCAGATAATCGCTTCATACCCTAAAAGTAAAAATCGAAACTTCCTTTTTATTACGAATTTTGGAAGATTAAAGTTAATTGAGTGGCAAAAGTTTTTTTTAATTACGCGGACCGGCAGCCTTTTCTTAGAGACAAACGAGTAATAAAGGACTTTACTGAAAAGCTTTTTATACGAGAGAAGAAAAGAATTAAGCGTTTGGATTATATCTTTTGCTCTGATTCTTATCTTTTAAATATTAATAAGAAATTTCTTTCGCACGATTACTATACAGATATTATCACTTTTGATTTATCAGAAAATAAAAGGGAAATAAAAGGTGAGGTTTATATAAGTATTGATAGAGTTAAGGAAAATGCTGAAGATCTTAATGTCTCTTTTGAGGATGAACTATTAAGAGTACTGTTTCATGGCGCTCTACACCTTTGTGGGCATAAGGATAAGACTAAATCTGAAGCAAACAATATGAGAAGTAAAGAGGATTTTTACCTACATCGGTTTAAAACGTTCCACAAAACACAGTTTCGTTGAGAAACATTTCTTAGGAATTGTATTTTTGGTGAATGAGAAAGAGATGGACTCAAAAAACAGAAGTAACTGAATCATTACTGAAGTTTAGAGAAAAAAGAAAGTGGCAAATTGCTTTGAGAAGATATGTTTTAGAGAAAAACAAAAGCTCTTTTTATGCCCCATACTTTGGATTAGATATAGCGCGTTTTAGAAGGTGGATTGAATTGCAATTCGATGAAGATTTAAATTGGGACAATTTCTCAATCGCTTGGCAATTCGATCACATCTTATCGCCTGCCTATTTTGATTTTACTAAGCAAGTCGATTTAAAGCTTTGCTGGAGTTTTATTAATACAAGAGTAGCAAAAAACGTCGAGAACAAAACAAACCCGGCAATTGACGTGCTTACTGCCAAGTCTTATTTTGAACATCTTTATCGAAGTACTCAATTTTCCCTCTGTAAGTTAATGATTGAAAAAATAGAACGAATAGAATTATCTCAAATTGAAAGTAATAGTGTTCTCGAAAATTTTATAACCGAAAACAAAATATTTATAGAGAACACCGCCTTGTTTAGTTCCTATGAATTCAATAAACTTAATGAAGGAATTTCTTTTGAAGAAGTATTAGCAGAAAGGGAACTGTTAAAAAAATTCGGCGGTGTTTAAATCTGCTTCAATGCATTATAAACCAAAAGGAAATTCTCTTTACAGCAAACTATCTTTGCAAAACTATGTTTCCAAAATACGATTTGATTGTGGTCGGTGCCGGTCATGCCGGATGTGAGGCTGCCGCAGCTGCCGCTAATCTCGGTAGCAAAGTGTTGCTCATTACTATGAATCTTCAAACTATTGCGCAAATGAGCTGCAATCCTGCTATGGGTGGCATTGCAAAAGGACAAATCATTAGAGAGATTGATGCGATTGGCGGGTACAGCGGTATTGTTAGCGATAAAAGCCTAATTCAATTCCGTATGCTGAACAGAAGCAAGGGGCCGGCTATGTGGAGTCCTCGTACCCAAAATGACCGCATGCTATTTTCAGTAACCTGGCGACAAATGCTTGAACAAATTCCAAACGTTGATTTTTATCAGGACATAGTAAAATCGCTTCTGATTAAAGACAATACTATTCACGGAGTAGTTACTGGTCTCGGTCATCACATATACTCTAAATCTGTTGTTATTACTAGTGGAACCTTTTTAAACGGCATCATTCATATTGGTGAAAAGAATTTTAGCGGTGGAAGAGTTGCTGAAAAATCTGCTACAGGAATCACAGAACAATTGGTTGAATTTGGTTTTGAAACAGATCGTCTTAAAACCGGTACACCGCCCCGTGTTGATGGCAGAAGTCTTGATTATTCGAAAATGGAAGAGCAAAAAGGTGATGATGAAATCACTGGTTTTTCCTATTTAGATATTGAACGAATAAAACCTGAAGAACAAAAGAGTTGTTTCATTACTTATACAAATTCGCAAGTTCATGAAATATTGAAAACAGGTTTTGACCGAAGCCCAATGTTTGCCGGCCGAATTGAAGGTGTGGGCCCCCGATATTGTCCAAGCATTGAGGATAAAATCAATCGTTTTGCTGATAGAGAGCGACATCAAATTTTTGTAGAGCCGGAAGGATTCGATACTATCGAAATCTATGTAAACGGGTTTTCGACTTCATTACCTGAAGAAGTCCAGTACGAAGCGATTCGTACAATTCCCGGTTTTGAAAATGCTAAAATGTTCCGGCCCGGTTATGCAATTGAATATGATTATTTCCCTCCAACACAGTTGAAACATTCCCTTGAAACAAAAAAAATAAACAACCTGTTTTTTGCCGGTCAGGTGAATGGAACAACAGGTTATGAAGAAGCGGCGTGTCAGGGATTGATGGCTGGTATAAATGCACATCAAAAAATTAATGAGCTTGAGCCTGTAATTCTAAAAAGAAGCGAAGCATACATTGGTGTTTTGATTGATGACCTTGTAAGCAAAGGAACAGATGAGCCATACAGAATGTTTACGAGCAGAGCAGAATACAGAACATTGCTTCGTCAGGACAATGCAGACCTTCGTCTTACCGAAATGAGTTATAAACTTGGTCTTGCATCTCAACATAGAATGGAATTGGTAATCAAGAAAAGAAAATCTGTTGACGCAATTCGTGATTTACTTGAAAAGTCTTATGCAGAACCTGAAGTTGTAAATAATTATCTTGAAAGCATCAACTCAACGACTATTACTGAAAGACAAAAGGCTGTAAAGATTTTATTGCGTCCCGATGTTGATATCAAATCATTGTTGAATGCAATTCCCTCATTGAAAGAAAAAACAAAAGATTTTATGCAGGAAGAATTGCAGCAGGCAGAAATACAAATAAAATACGAACGCTACATAGAAAAAGAAAAAGACCTTGTTATCCGTTTATCTACACTTGAAGAATTATCTATTCCTGAAAATTTCAACTACGATAGAGTAACAGCACTAAGCAAGGAAGCACTTCAAAAGTTTAAGAAGATTCAACCACGAACACTCGGACAAGCAAGCCGTATTAGCGGTGTTAATCCAAGTGATGTTCAAATATTAATGGTGTATATGGGAAGATAACGTTTCAATGTTTAAGTGTTTGATTGTTTGATTGTTGATTAAATTGGGTAGCAAAATTATTCATAGCAAATAATTGTCAATAATACACTTATTGAAATGATTTTTTTAAACACCCATCGAACCTTGCTCAAAAAATTCAGAATGTACAAGTGAGTGACACAACAAACGATGCCACATGCACTTCAGTTCGTCCCCCAAAAAAAATTTCATGACATCATCTTACAATAAATCTAAAATAGGGTTAAATACAAAAGTTTTGAAAAGCCATTTAAAAACCTCGCAGTAATATTACACACAAAATTTCGCTTGAAAATTAACTCGTTTCTGTTGCTTTTGTTTTTTATGCTCTCGGTACAATCGCAGGCGCAAAAACTGCATGGAACGGTGTACGATTTTTTTTCGAAGAGGCCGTTGGAATCGGTGACCGTACAAACATCTTCGGGTATGAACACAATAACCGACTCGCTTGGCAAGTTTACGATTACGGTTTCAAAAAACGATTCGGTTTGGTTTACTTTTCTCTCCAAAAGAACACTGCAGTATCCTGTTGATACAATAGCCAATCTTTCCAACTTTGAAATTGCTTTGTACGTTGAGGCAGCGTGGTTGCCCGCAGTAAAAGTGCACAGCAGCAATTACACGCTCGATTCGCTGCAAAACAGAATTGAGTATGCAAAGGTTTTCAATTTCCGCAAGCCCGGGTTAAAGTTTACATCGCAATCGCCCTCATCGTATGTGCCCGGAAGTTTTACTGCAGGCATAGATTTAGACGAGCTTATCAACGCGTTTCGATTCAGGCGCAATCGCCAGTTGCAAACGATGCAGGAGCGCCTCATTGAGCAGGAGCATGAAAAATATGTGAACCATCGTTACACAAAATATCTCGTGCAAAACCTCACGTCGCTTTCTGGTGCGGCGCTCGATTCGTTTATCGCCGTAAGTAAGCCTTCATACGAGTTACTCATAACGATGAACGATATCGAATTGGGTTATTACATTCAGCAGATTTATAAAGTGTATCAGTCAAACAGCAGCAGAGATTCTTTGTATTTGAAGAAAGATGAGTGATATTGCTGAATTCTTCTATTGCAGTTGAATATGTTTTTAATACAGCAGCGGCTTTAGAATGTTAAAGTGAGTGGACAACAGAAGTTTATTCTTAAGCCAGTCACGAAAAAAATTCTTATTATCATTTGCACTCATATAAAAATAAAAGACCCCGTTAAGCTAAAAGCTAACGGGGTATATTTATCTCAATGTGCTTTTGTTAGATGATATTCAACCTGTCCATCACTGTTTTGCGATGCGCTTTGCTTATGGGTATAACATGTCTTCCTATCAACACTGTATTATCTTCTATGTCGTTTATCTTTTTTGTGTTGATGATATAAGAGCGATGCACTTTTAAAAACATTTCATCATTCAATTTCTCTTCAATGCTTTTCAAAGTGGTGAGAGAAAGATAATTTTTTTGCTCTGTTACAAATTTTACATAATCTCCTAATGCCTCAACAAAACATATTTCGTTGTTGTGCAAGCGAATTAATTTTCCATCGGCACGAATAAAGATATCATGCGCATGATTATCTTTTTGCTTTTCGAGATAAGGTTCAATTTTTTTGATTGATTCTTTGAATCGTGGAATGGTAATGGGCTTTTTTAAATAATCTGTAACGCTGTATTGAAATGCAGTGAACGCGTACTCCGTTTTTGAGGTAGTAAGAATCACATACGGTCTGTACGGCAGCTGATCGAGAAGCTGAAAACCATTTGCTCCTGGCATTTCAATGTCGAGAAAAATAAGATCAATCATTTGATGTGTTAAGAAGCTCAAAGCATCGTCTGCATTTGTAAACGTACCAGCCAATGTAAATTTTGTTTCCTGTTCTACTAAGCGCTGCAGGTGAAGGGATGAAATTTTATCATCTTCAACAATTATACATGTTGTACTCATATTATGCGAGTTTAGAAATGGTATTGTATTGATTTAAAATAAGGGGTCTTACTCTTTCGGTTTGAGCCTGTATGGTTTTTATTTTACCGTAAAGATTTTCTGTATCGGCTGTTACCGAGCAATTATTTTCGAGGTCTTTTAACGCAGAAGCAAGAGATAACTGCCCGATCATTTTAAATGAGGGTTTTATTTTATGCACTTTGCGACGCAGTTCGTCAACTCCTTTGTTAGTAAGTAAATTTGCGAGCCCGTTTATTTCGGGCATTGTCTCTTCTATAAATATTCCGAGAACCGCAACTGCAATGGAATAATCATTATCGAAATAATCTTTTATCCATTGATCCCCATGAACAGCTTCTGCTACTGCATTTTCAGTGGTGCTGTTTGTTTCATCTTCTTTTGATTGCTGATAGGCAACGAAAAGTGTTGCTGTGCTCTGTAACGGAGCGCCGTCGTGTGTTGGTAAAGATTGGTTTCTCACTTTTGGATTTTATTTTTTATTGGATAATAAGGTTGAATTTCAAATTTAAATAATAAAATGAATCAACCAACACGATTTTACATATTAAACGAATCTTAAACCAGATTTAATCCCACAGGCTTAAGGAAAATTGTTTTTCCACTGGTCGGTCTCTGTAACAAAACGAAAAATTGCCAACCTCTATTTAAAAAAAAAGAGCCTTGGTAAGACTACCAGGGCCGTTGCTAACCTATGAAAAACACCATTTTTAAATGAGGTGATAATTATTTTTTGTTTGATACTTCAAAGTTGAGAAGAAGTTTTGATTCAAAAAATTAGAAAGCGATTAAGAAATATGTAATCGGGATTAAAAAATGGAAGGCAATTTTTTTTAGGCAGATGAAAATTACTGTCTCTTATTGCTTGGCATTAAATAAAATAGTAAAAACCTTACCTCACTTTAAGTAATCGCTCAATTGCTTTTTCCAACGTTTCTTCTTTCTTGCCAAAACAAAAACGAAGCACTTTATTATCGGTGCCATCTTTGTAGAAACTACTCATAGGAATTGTTGCCACACCATATTTTTTTGTGAGGCTTATAGCAAGTTGATCATCTGCTTCGTCGCTGAAATCTTTATAACTGTAACATTCAAAGTAGCTGCCGTGCGAAGGAATAACTTTAAAAGGTGTTTGCTCCATAAGCGTTCTGAAGTAATCTCTTTTTTGCTGCATAAGATCTCCAAGCGTTAGATAGGCTTCTTCATTTTTTAAATATTCTGCTAATGCAAATTGTACGGGTGAGTTGCAGGAGAAACAATTGAACTGGTGCACTTTTTTAAACTCACTCATTAAATATGGAGACGAAACGCAATAACCAATCTTCCAGCCTGTACAGTGATATGTTTTGCCAAATGAAAAACAAACAAAACTTCTTTCAAGCAAATCAGGATAACGAAGTAAACTTTGATGTTGTATGTTGTCATAAATAAGATGTTCATACACTTCATCGCTTACAATCATAATGTTTGTATTGCTTACAATATTTCTTAATTCATTTATATCATCTTCACTCAATACTGCACCCGTTGGGTTGTGCGGCGTATTAATAATAATGGCTTTGGTTTTATCATTTATTTTTTGTTTTACTTCGTTCCACGGAATGTTGTACGAAGGAAATTGCAGGGAAACACGCACAGCTTTTGCTCCGTTCACTTCAACATTGGGAATGTAACTGTCATACGCAGGCTCGAACACAATTACTTCATCACCGGGTTGTAATATTGTTGTAAGTGAAGTATAAATAGCATAAGTGCCGCCGGGTGTAACCGTGATTTGTGTTTGAGGATTAACAGCGTTGCTATAAAGATTTTCAATTTTCTCTGCAAGCCTCTCACGTAATTGCAATAAACCAGCCATGTGAACATACTGATTGTGTCCGTCTTTCATTGCTTTATTTACAAGCTCTGTAAGTTCTTCATTCATGGGATAATCTGGAAAGCCCTGACCAAGATTTATAGCATTGCAATCCATTGCAAGCTGGCTCATTACAGTGAAGATTGTTGTACCAACATCGGGGAGCTTGGAAGTTATTTGTGGTGTCATAATGCTGTTCAAAGATAAGACCCTCTAAATCTCCCTAAAGGGAGACTTTATTATCGTTCACTATTTTATCAACGCCCGTATATCAGGGTCACTTTGAATATTGTTCATTTGTTTTAAAATCCATTGAGATTTCCATGCTACAAAACGGCTGCGTGGTTTTACGGTATAAATTTTTGGATTAGGCAAACATGCAATAACATTTGCAGCTTCGTTTTTTGAAAGACTTTTTGCCGGCTTGTGGTAATATGTTTGTGCTGCCGCTTCTATACCGTAAATGCCTCTGCCCATTTCAATTGTATTGAGATACACTTCAAGAATACGTTTCTTTCCCCAAATTAATTCTATCAGAAAAGTAAAATATGCTTCCGGTATTTTGCGCACATAACGCATAACACCTTCGCCCTGCCACAAAAAAATATTTTTTGCCGTTTGCTGGCTTATCGTACTTGCTCCTGTTCCTGCAATTTTATTTTTCTTGTTTGGATTTGTTTTCAAACTTTTTTCAATCGCCATCCAATCAAACCCATTATGGTCGGGAAACAACTGGTCTTCACTTGCCATTGCGGCGAGCTTTACGTTTGGAGAAATTTCATTCCAGCTCACATGATCTTTTATCAATCCATCAGCGCTTATAAGACTTCCGAATTGTGTTAACGTAATCGGCGGCATCATCCATTTGCACAACACGAGATAAATAAATGACGTAATAAAACCCCAGAGAAAAATTCGCTTAATCCAGCGCCAGATTGTTTTTAACATGCACAAAAAAATTATAGCGGCAATATACTGGTATTGATATTGTAATGATTAAAATGAGTCAAATGATTTTTATGAAAGTAGATGATTGAAATGATTAAACTGATTGAGATGATTTTTATTGCTACAGTTGAAATGCAGATAGTAGTTCCTTTGAGTCGTCTGTTTCAACTTTAGCTTTGAGTGACTGAGGCACCACAATTGCAAGTAAGAAAAATTATTTTCTGTATCACCAAAAAAATCCGCGGGTAAAAATATCCGCGGTTTATAAAATTTGTATATAATGAAGAATGATCATGATGTCCTCTATTGACTTATGAGTGATGTGTTAGGTTTAATCAAAAAATTAATTCCTATATAAACAGATGGAATGAGTAACAATACATCAGCAATATGTGCTATTAATTCTATTCTTGGAATTCTGCTTACAGGAAATGCAATTGCTCCCAGACAAAACAATACGCCAATCCACAAATGAACTGTTTTTGTACGAATCAAATTAATACCAAGCAACAATAAGCTTAGTGGGAAAAGCGGGCCTGCTGCAAATAACAATATTTGCGAAGTAACCGGGTATTGTGAAAGCGCCTGCAAGTAATCCTGATGCGAAATATTAAATACGGTGGTTAAATATCCGAGAAATGCAAAGCAGCAACCAGAAATGCATCCATACACTGCTATCCATAAACCCCATACGGTGTAACACGGCATTCTTGTTTTTAATAATCCAAACAAACCTGTTAGTGCCGGAATCCAAAAGAACATAGAGAATACGATAAGTGTTGCAGAAGGAACACTGTATTCGCCATCTGTCCAAAAGAAAGTGGAAACAGCAAACCATAAAGGAGCAACGATTAAGCTGAATCCCTGAAAGTTTTTTTCTGACTGAAATGATTTTGTTGATTCCATCTGTTTTGTTTTTGTCGTGAGATATAAAGTACAAGACCCAATACTTTCTAAACAGGTTACATTAATAAAAAAAATTTTCTCACGTCTGACGTATAACGTCTCACGACGAAGCGACATAAAGTGATTAACATGACATTAGTAAGGGAAGAACCCCGTCATGGAATCAAGACAGGGTTCTTGTATTCCCAACCTTAACCGAGTTTTATATAGTTGCTCTTCCTATAATAGTTAATGCGAGATCATGAATATTTACAACACCTGAATTGTTTTGCGCAGGCACAGATATTTTTACTTCAGTTTTTTTAGCTTCTTCTTTTGTTGGCTCATAATGATATTGTGATGAGTCTTGGTTATTTTTCAATGTATCCGCAGGATTGTTGTTGTTATCATTATTGTTATTGTTTTCATCTTCATCAGAATCATTTTTAATGGGATGAACACGCTTCAATCCGTCTGTTGTCATTACATATTCCACATCGTGGTCCCAGCCGTAACCTTCATCATCATATCTCCAGCGCCAGTCGTCCAAATCACCGCCCAAATGAATATGTACATCGTTGCCCCAACCGAGATTGTCTCTCACCAAAATTCTTTTTCCTGCAGGTACATACACTGTAACATACACTGCTTGATTGCGAAATTTATCTTCACGTGTAATTGGAATACCTCTGTCGAATAAAAGTGTACTGTCTTTTTGATTGATGCTAAAGTTGATATGATTTGCTTTTACTTCTGCATCAGTTTTAGAAGCGCCATTCGACATTTTAAGCATCATAACTTTAAAGCTATCGTTATCAGATTTCAAAATGCGCACATGAATATTTCTTACAAAAGCTGTGTCTTCATCTAATGAAGCAAATGGTTCAAAGTGGAGAAAATTATTGTTGAAATAATAACGGTAATCTTTGGTTAACTTAAGTTCAAGTTTATTTACACCCGGATTATTTAATGATACATTTGTTTCCAGAGGTGTGTTGTGATATGCAAAGTCGTTTCTTAAAGATGCAATTAAACCTATCACACAAATCCATCCAAGTATCCACATTGCTATAAAGCTGAAACGCATTATGCTGCTGTTACTTCTTATTTTAGCGATGCGACGAATAATCCATGTTATGATTCCAATCACCGGTACCCATATAAAGAATATAAATGTTCCCCACGCCAGTAAATTCTGCCAGCCTTCATCAATAAAATAAGATTTAAGTGGTAATAATCCTGTAGCGGCAACTCCCAAACTAAACAAAGCAGACACCAGTGCAAGAAGTATAACAGCAAGAATAAAGTAGGCGAATATTTTAAAGATAAGAGAAATGATGTCGCCTAAAGTTGTTCCCGATCTGCGCACAATTGTTCCTGCTTCTGTACTCACTTGTTTGCCTCTTCTGCCAATGTTTGAACCTATTTCTTTTGCTCTTTCACCCACTTCTTTTCCAAACTGTTTTGCTCTCTCATCAAAACCTTCCATATCTTTTTGAATTGTATTTTTTATACTCGTGAGGTCAACCTTTTCGCCCTTCATTTCAAGCTTGTCCGAAGTTGTTAAAGCTTGCGGCAAAACGAGCCATAGAATAATATATACTATTGTTGCACCGGGACTAAAAGAGAGATTAATGAAGTTTGGAAAATTAAATACGCCCCAATGATTCCAGCTCGTTACAAACGAGATGAATGGGATAAGAAAAAGTATTCTTGGTATCCAAACGTTCACACCAAAATAAGCTGCCAAGCCACTGCAAACACCACCAATCAATTTATTGTCCGGGTCGCGAAATAAGCGTTTACGCATAGAGCCAATCATTGTAGTAGCAGAGCTTGGAACAGCCACCCATAATATCAAATACACAATAAAACCAAACCCGAAACCAAAAGCAAAAATGATAAAGAGTATGCGAACAATAATTCTGTCGAGATTAAAGTAGTTGGCAAGACCGGCACACACGCCACCCAGCACTTTGTGATTCTCATCTCGATAAAGTCTTTCAGATCTTACATAAGTGCCTTCGGCTTTTGTATAGGAAGATGATGAACTGCCACCGGTTGATGAAGATTGCCGTTGACCGCTTTCGCCACCACCTAATTGAGATTGCACACTTGCTTCTTCGGCTTCAAAATCTTCAGGGCGACCCATGCTGGCAATTATCGCATTCACATCATCTTCGGTAACGCACGTGCCACCTTTCTTAAGCGTTTCGCTAAAGAGTTCGGCTATACGACCCTCGATGTCGTTGATAATTTCATCTCTTCCTTCCTCATTTGCAAAGAAGCGGCGAAGACTTTCAACATATTGTTTTAATATATCGTAAGCGGTTTCTTCAATCGGTATTACCCGCCCCTGAAAATTTATATTAATTACCTTTTTCATTGTTCTAAAAATTTATTGGTTAAGGTTAGGGGTTTCGTTTTCGGTTTCAGTTTCGCTTTCTGTTTCTTTTGGCAGATTATTCGTTAGTGCATGTACTGCATCAGCCAGTTCTTTCCATGTTCTTTCCAGTTCGCCGTAAAACTCAAGCCCCTTATCGGTCATAGAAAAATATTTGCGTGGAGGTCCGCCTGTACTTTCAACCCAGCGATACGTTAAAAGCCCTGCATTTTTCAGGCGGGTTAATAGCGGGTATAGAGTGCCTTCCAGAATATGAAGGTTTGCCGACTTCATCTTATCTACAATATCGCTCGGGTAAACTTCGCCCTGACGAATAATAGAAAGAATGCAAAACTCCAGTACCCCTTTCCGCATCTGGCTCTGTGTGTTCTGAATATCCATAAATCCTCGGAGTTTTTGTTGTTTCATGTAAGGCTTCCATGGTGAGCCTCGTGTTGAAACTGTTTATTAATTTTTTGTTTATCAGCTATTGCAATTCTTGGCATCGTCTCTTGTGTCACTCACTTCATCGTTCTGAACTTTATTCATCTGTTTTTCGTATTGACAACACAAAGATGAGAGTTTTTCAGATACTATGCAATACATAGTACCAGTTTTTTTTAAGTAATTTGTGGTGGATGATAATGGGTAAAAGCAGAGAGAATTGATTTACAGCTAATTAATTCTTTTCTGTTAACTAAGGGAAAAATTTGAAAGTGATGAGCGGCAAAATAGAGGGATAAAAATGCAAATTGAATGGGATTAGGATTTGTTGATTTTTAGAAAACCGCGTTTTTAACGTGCAGGCGACCCGAAGTAGGCGACGTAAGTTCTGAAACCAAAAGATGCCGTATGCACGTCACTCAAAGTGATTGCGACGCAACGAAGATGCCATAAAATACCACAGCTTGTATCAAAAAATTACGAACTAAAAATAAAATCAAAGTTTACAGCTTCACCAATATTCCCACTCCAATAAGCGATTGCAATTGTAAACCCGGAGAATCATGATTATCGCCAAAGAGTCTTACATCATCATCATAAATAAGTGTAAAATTCCATGTCGCCGATAATACCTTGGAAAGTTTTGCAGCAAAAAGATTCGTGAAATACAAATCCACATTTTGAGGGTTATGCCTGTAGTTAGAAAAGAGATCGAGCTTGCCGGTATAAGTAACAACTTTGCCAAGATTGGCGAGATAATTTATCGTTACGTAAGCGCCAAATTCAAACTTTGACTTTTCGCCGGCATCAACACCATAAAGCGTTGACAGCGCAGTATCGCGAACAATAACCCAGCGTGCAGAAGCAGGCGAAATAAAGAGAGAAAAATTTTTTACCGGCTTCCAATCGAAACCGGGGCCTACTATTATATACGCAGGCGCAAAAAAATTAGAAGAATAAACCTTTGTATCCGGATCCGGATAGGTATAGCCTTTGAAAAACTGTGAGCGCAAATCAAACAAAGCGCCCACATTCCATTTTGAGTTTAGTGCATAACCATATTTGGAAAATATTTCGAAGCGGTCGTCATTTTTGCGTGTGCCAAGACTTGTTGTTTTTACATATCCAAGATAAAAATCAAAATTATTGTCCCAACTATGCTTGCCCTTTTTATAAAAAGCATGTGCATTGATAAATGTATTTGCAGAAAGTGAAAATTTTTCTCCGCCCGCAGCCCAGTTGCTTAATGAACCTTGTGCTATGTTTAAATTGAAGATGCCGCCGGTTTTCCAGATTTTATTTGTTGTGTCCTTGAGATCTTTTGTAAGATTTTTACCTGCTTCGGTTTGCAAATTTTTTATTGTTTCATCTTGTGCCGTTGCTGTAGTCGCAAACAATAATGCAGCGAAGAATAAAATATTTTTCATAAGCGCAGTTTTTGATGAAGGTTAAAAGAAGATTGATTTTAAACTGCAAACATATAATAAAAAAGCCCCTGAATTTATTCAGAGGCTTTCTTGCTGTAGGGGTAGGATTCGAACCTACACGAGGCAGTTGGCTAAAGTACAAAGTCTGGTGGTCAACCCCGGTCGGCCGAACTGGTGGTTTGGTCGACTCTATACTCAGTTTATCCTGTTATCCTCACCCCCGAGACGAGAGGGCATGTCTGCCGAAGAGTTTCATCACCCCACAGTATAAAGAGCTTTCTTTGTTTTGCAGTGCAATATTAAATAAAGTTGCCAATTTGTTGTATTAATTTCAAGAAAAATTTTGAAAATATAGAAATTTTTCAAACATTTGCAAATAAAAGTAGATTATTTCAAAAAACACCGATGAAAATGGCGCAGAAATTAAATTTAGATAAACTCGATTTTCAAATTATCCAGGAGATGATGGAAAATGCTGAAATATCTTATGCTGACCTTGGCAAAAAACTTTTTGTTTCCGGGGGCACTATTCATGTGCGTATCAAAAAACTTCAGGAGATGAAAGTAGTGAAAGGTACAAAACTAAATGTAGATATCAAAACACTGGGCTATGATGTAATCGCTTTCATCGGCATTTATCTTGAAAAAAGTTCTTTGTATGATACCGTTGCAAAAGAGCTTCGCAAAATACCGGAGATTGTTCGCCTTAATTACACAACCGGCAACTACAGCATGTTTGCAGAAGTTGTTTGCAAAGACATACAACAACTGCGCTTTGTGTTGCACGATGAATTGCAAAAAATAAAAGGTATTGAGCGCACAGAAACATTCATCTCGCTCGATGAAAGTTTTAGCAGGAATGTTATTGTAACAGGAGAATAATTGAGATGCACCTACAACTGCAAATAAATCTTTAAGAAGGATTTTAAATTTATCAGTTCTGCTGCATTGGTATATAGATATGAAATGCCGCACCTTTACCCTTTTCACCTTCGGCGGTAATAAAACCATTATGGTTTTCTGCAATTTTTTTGCAGATGGATAAACCAATACCGGAACCGCCGTATTCATGACGGCCGTGCAAGCGCTGAAAGAGCTCAAAAATTCTTTCCGAATTTTCTTTATCAAAGCCAATTCCGTTATCTTCTATCGTAACCTTACAATAATCATTATTGAACTTTACGCTGTTCCGGTTGATTTCCTTTCCCGAAACAACACGTGCGCTGATGGTGATAACGGGCGTCTCGTTTGTCTTTATATATTTAAGCGCATTGCCCATAATATTGGAAAGCATTTGTTTAAACTGGAATGGTATTACAGGCAAAACGGGCATCGGCGATATATTTACTTTTGCATTCTTTTCTTCTATTGCCTCGTGGAATTCTGTTTTTACTTCCTCGGCAAGAACAGTTAGATCCTTTTTCTCAAAATTCTTTTGTGGCGTGGTGGCTCTCGAAAATTCGAGCAAAGCTTCTATAAGACTTTGCATGCGGTTTGCAGACTTTATCATTCGCATGAGATAATCCTTGCCCGATGCACTAAATTCGTTTCCATTTCTCTCTAATATAAGATCGCCGAAGGCTTGAATTTTGCGTAATGGTTCCTGCAAATCGTGACTGGCAACATAAGCAAATCGCTCCAGCTCTTGATTGCTTTTTTCGAGATGATGATTCGCCATTTGCAATGCAGCCGTTCTTTCTGCCACCAATTTTTCGAGCTCGGCACTTGTAGCTTTACGCTGATGTATGTCTGTGCAAGTACCAATGTATCCAAGAAAAATTCCTGAAGGAGAAAAACGCGGAAGACCGCGTCCAAATATCCAGCGGTAGTCGCCGTCGTGTCTTTTTACGCGATATTCCATTGTAAACTCTTTGCGCTGATCGAAACGATTTTTATACTGTTTGTACACTGTATCTACATCTTCCGGATGTATGTGTTTCAGCCATCCAAAACCTATTTCGTCTTTTTCAGTGCTGCCAGTAAACTCCAGCCATTCCTTATTTACAAAATAGCAATGCTTATCAGTATCTGTAAGCCAAATCATTACCGGGGCGGTATTTGCTACCGTACGAAAACGTTCTTCACTTTCACGCAATGAATCAAAAATCTTTTTTTGTTCGGTAATATCTCTTGCGATTTTTGATGCGCCGATTATTCGGTCTTTACTGTCTTTAACCGGTGATATGGTAAGTGAAATGGCAAGTCTGCGTCCGTCTTTTGCTATCCGTTCTGTTTCGAAATGGTCAATTCTTTCACCTCGTTTAAGCCGTTCAAGAATTCGTGGTTCTTCATCTAAACGTTCAAACGGTATAATTTTCGTAATAGACTGTCCAATCATTTCTTCAGCAGAATACCCGAATATTCTTTGTGCTGCATGGTTCCAGCTTGTAACAATACCTTCGAGCGTTTTACTTATTATAGCATCATCTGATGACTGAACAATTGCAGCAAGCTTTGCATTAATTTCTTCGGCTTTCTTACGTTCGGTAATATCTATAAGCATGTTTACTGCGCCTAAAACATTTCCGTCTGCATCAAGAATTGGCTGAGGAAATGGAGCTATGTTTAAACGCATTCCATCAGGTCGCTCAACAACTATTTCTTCTCCATAAACAGGTTTGGCTTCTTTAAGCGCAACGGCCATAGGGCAAGAATCAAGGGGAAGCAGTGCTCCATCAGGTTGATAAATACGCCATGAGCCGCACCACATATCTTTACCAATCTCCGGCTCACGACCCCATAAATCTGCCGCAGCCTTATTGTACATTTCTATATGTCCCTCAGCATCACAAGTATAAATGGCTACCGGAAGTTTTTCAATAAGCTCACGGTATCGCTGTTTGTTTTCTTTTAATTCATCATTCTTTTGTTCGAGCTGGCTTTCCTTTTCTTTCTTTTCAGTAATATCATTTCCAAAAATGGTATAGCCCTTTGCATTCTTGTATAAATCAAAATCAGGAATAATCGTTGTAGCAAAAAACTTAAGGTCACCTTCAAAACCAATCGTATACTCAAACTGTGCTGTATGTTTGTTTAGCGCTTCAGGTATACTTTGTTTTAACAAACGATGCAATTCCTCACCCTGTATCTCTAAAACATGCGCCCCAATTATTTCATTTTTACTTTTGCCGATAAATTCCTCAAAGGTTGCATTTACATATTGATAACGAAGTGTTGCGTCAACATAAGCAATTAGTGCAGGTATAGAATTTAAAACATTTAAACATTGAGTTTCCTTAAAAAAAGAACCCTTCACACTTTGCGGAGAAACTTTATGCTTTATGTCCATTAAAAAAGATTTGTCTTATCCATGCAATTTGTTTGCCGAATGCAAGGAGAAGAGTACATTTATGATTTGCACGTTGGCGGCGCAAAAAAAGCATGGAACAACTCGCAAAAACGCTTCCTTTCAGGGGTAAAAATTTAAATTTGGGTAAATTTTTTCCCACATGTAAAAATTATTAGCTGTTTATGAAGAGCTCAAAAATTTTTTTGATTGCGGATGACGACGAAGATGATATATTCTTTTTTAACGAAGCGATGAGAGAAGTGGACAATACGGTAAAAATTCTTGTGGCACGAGACGGCGCAGAAGCAATGGATATGTTAGTGAATTTAGAAACAAATGTACTATCCTATATTTTTTTAGATCTCAATATGCCAAAGAAAAGTGGCAAAGAATGTTTAGCTGAAATACGAAAAGAGTACCGCTTTAATGATGTGCCGGTGGTCATTTATACCACCTCATCTTCTGAATCAGATAAAACGGAATTACTCTCTTTAGGTGCAGATTATTTTATTACGAAATATAAAAGTTTTGAAGAGCTATGCAATAAACTCACAGCTCTTTTGAAAAAAGCGAGTTAATAATGAACAAATTTTTTTAAGACCTATCCGTATTTACTATCAAGCCTTCGTTTCTGTACATACTGGATTCTTGTAAGTTTAATTCGTATTCAATAAGTAAGTACCAATTTTCGCTTCCTTCATCAATTTTTGTTACACGTTCTATTTTTATGGCGTTAATGGTTTGCTGCTTGCAATTCGCTATTCTGATAAAGTAAAAAACTTGCGGTAACAGGTGCAATTTTTGGCCTGATACAAGTGCTGTTGATCTTTCAGAAAAATTGAAGGTGCAGCAACGTTTAATTAATTGAGCAAATTGGTGTGCTATCATTTTTCGATAGAAGTTACTCCTTATTATCGAGTGTAAAACCAATCGTTGTTCCCACATCTAATTTACTGCGAACATGAATGGTTTTTCCGTGTGCTTCGATAATATGTTTGCAAATAGCAAGTCCCAAACCGGTGCCACCGATATTTCGGCTACGACCAATGTCTGTACGATAAAACCGCTCAAAAATGCGTAATAAATGTTCTTCTGCAATGCCGATTCCATCGTCGCTTATTTCAATGAGAACATGCTTTTCATCAGTTTTATAAACACTCGCAATTATATTGCCATTTTGTTTGCCATATTTAATTGCATTTTCAACGAGATTAATAACTACTCTTGCAATTTTTTCTTTATCGGCAAAAACATTTATTGGTTGTTCACATCCTTTTTTTATGCTGCACTTTATATTGTGTTCGGCTGCCTTTAATGAGAGTGTTTCAAAAACATCTTTTATAAGATCTTGTATAATAAAATTCTCTTTATACAAAGGGTGTTCGCCGCTTTCAAGCCTTGTTATTTCATCAAGATCATTTACAAGATTTACCATACGTTCCACATTCTTGTAAGTGTTCTCAAGAAATTTTCTGTTTACAGAAGGATTTTCGAGTGCACCATTTAATAGTGTATCCACATAACCCTGAATGGTGAAAATCGGCGTTTTAAATTCGTGAGACAAATTTTGTAAAAATTCTTTTCTGTAGCTTTCATTTGCTCGTAAAACTTCAATTTCGGCGCTTCGTTGATCAGCCCATTTTTCTACATCTTCTCTTACTTCATCAATACTTTTTTTAGGAAGAATGTATTTATAATACATTTCCTCCTTCTTACTTGCTTTTGTTTGATAGATATATTTATAAATGAGTTTTATTTTTCGGTAAATAAAAGATTCAAGTACAAAACGAATAAGCAAATATCCGCCGCCCATATTTATTGCAAACGCAACCAGCGCTGCATAGAAATGGCTTGTGATTACATAAAAAGCAATTGATACCGGGACCGATAAACACAGCGCTGTGAAAAAAGATAACTTGTTTGGAGATAGATTTTTTGCTTTAAACATTCTTTACTGCATTAAACATTCATCTCAAAATTGTTACGAATGAATTGCAAGGTATGCTATTGAAAATTTTTGTGAATAAAAATGATATGAAATCGAAAGCTGAATTGAGGTTTGAAATTTTGCCGAATAAAGTTTAAAATGTATTACGCGTATGTGAGACGACGCAACTAATGCTTTATTCGTAATTCACCGATTGGGCTCAAAAAAAGTTATAAAAATTAAATTCTTTTTTTATTGCATATTAAATTTATAACCAACGCCTTTTACGGTGGTAATGCAATCGAGATTTAGCTTTTGTCTTATTTTTCGGATATGTACATCAATGGTTCTGTCGCCAACGATTACTTCTTGTCCCCAAACCTGACTTAATATTTCATTGCGCAAGAAAACGCGACCAGGCTTTGAAGCGAGAAGATATAGCAACTCAAATTCTTTCTTTGCAAGTGTTACATCATGATTGTCAATTGTAACAACAAATCGAACCGGGTCTATAGTAAGGTTCCCGATATTAATTGCCTTCCCATTTTCTTTATGGACCCGCCGGAACAATGCATTTACGCGACTTATCAACACTTTGGGACTAATTGGCTTACTCACATAATCATCTGCTCCCGATTCTAAACCTTTTATGTGTGAAGTCTCATCATTAAGTGCTGTGAGAAAAATTATAAGTGTGTCTTTGAATTCATCTGAAGAGCGCAATATCTGACAAACTTCAATACCTGTTTTGTAAGGCATCATTATGTCGAGAATTATCAGATCGGGGTGAAGCTTGCGTGCCATGCTTAATGCTTCGTTGCCATCCTTTGCAGTATAAACATCGTAACCTTCGGCAATAAGATTATAGCTGATTATTTCCAGAATGTCTTTTTCATCATCTGCAACTAAAATTTTCTTTCCCTTTGTTTCCATTAACAAAACCTTTACACAAAAATAATTTTCCAAAATATATTTGGCACGGTTAAAGCATTATCTTATTGTTAAGCGCCCGTATAACCATAACTTTGTGATAAGAAGTCCAGTGTATTGAATGAAAAAGAATTTTCTATCTCTCTTACTGTTTACTGTTTCATTGTTTACGTATGCACAGATTGGTCATACACAACCATCAAACAATAAAATACCTTTATCAAGACTTTATTTTCATGAGAATGTAGAAGCCACTCAAAAGAAAATTCTTTTAATGGATGGCAAAGATGATAATCTTTTTACACCCACCTCAAACGAATCTTTAAACAAAGAACTTACAAATACGGTTACAAAAAAAGTTGATGATTTTAGACAGCGCATAGAAGAAGATTCCTCGCTTGATAATAATGGCAAAATAAAGTTTTTGCGTGGCTTAAATGAAACGCTTCTTGCTTATATAAGTGCCTGCAAATATGAAGGACTTAAATTTTCCATGCTCGATGATTTATTGCACAACTATGAAGAATGTATGAATGTGGAAAAGAACAATCAATCCATTATAAACAAAATTTATTCTTATCCATATGAATTGAGCAAAATACTTATTAATACTATTGCCTTCAGTAATGACCCGTCTATTGAGAAGTGCAAAAATATTGTCACTCTTAAGTATTGTACAAAATATCCGGATCAGGCAATTGTAGTTTTAAGACGTAATCCAAATCTTCCGTTTACCGATAGCCTTGTAAGCGTTATTGCACGGCGTGATCCTGAAAGCATTTATAATTATGCTGCATCAACGAGTGAACTCGCATCGAAGATTCGCAGTAATCCTGATTCGCTTGTACACGTGATTAGCGTAATGGCGCAATCAAAAACAGGCAGACAATTGTTTCCGTTTCTTGATAATTTATACCATGGCAAAATAACTTTCGACGAGATTTATTCCGTAATGGACAATGATGTGAAGTATTATAAGCTTCTTGTTCAAACACAAATTGATTATGCTTACAGGGTAAGCAAGCGTGATACACCGATGGCAATGGAAGGGCTTTATGCGAAACTTCAGAAGAAAGCAATTGATCCTTTTATTAATACTATTAATGGCTTGCACGATGTGAATGATGAAAGAATCCGGTTTAAATGTTTGGAGCCATTTGGCTCGCAAGACCTGTATTATATGGCTGTAACCGGTGAAGAAGTTATTTACACATCCAGTTATGTAAAAGGTGTATATCCGCGTGTATGGCAGCGTATGAAAAATCCAAAATCAGATTCGCTGCTGATGAACGTGCGGTTCGACCATTTTAGAAAATGGATAAAAATGGCTGCGAACTATAATACACTCGATGATTTTCTAAAACGTATGGATAAGGTTAATGCACAATTGCTGATGAAAGCATTCGCGAATAATCTTGAAAAAACATCAAGCCTCGAAGATGCAGTGGACGTTGCTAATTCTTTCGCAAGCATAACCGATCCCGATGTAAAACAGCTTATACTTAACCAAGTAAAAGAAAATTTACAACTGGCCCAAAAAGCGAAGAATATAAGAGGTACCGATATCTATGGTATTTTAAATACACTCTTTCTTTCCATGGATACCACACAGCATATTAATGTAAGTGAGGCATTGGGCATTCCTCCTGTTTATTTTATGCCCAACAAAAGCTTACGCGATACTTCCGGAAGAATTATTGTGCAGCAGTTCTTTTACGGTGATAAAGACGGACAAACAGTTTTCAATGGTTTTGTTGGCAGCTTTAGCAACGGAAACTGGAAAATTACAAGCAATAAAGAATGGGTGAGTGTTTCTTCAACGAAAGGTGTGCCGGTAACCATTTATGCAAACAAGCCTTTGGATGAAAAGCAAGGACTTGATGCGCAAGCTCAATCTGATCTTGATGATTACCTTGCAGAAAAAGGCCTTGAACCCACTGTTGTAATTCATCGTGGGCACAGTTATTGGCTGCCATCCACAATTGATCAGCTAAGTAGTTCCGCACGTGTTGTGTTGCTTGGCAGTTGCGGTGCATATCAAAGCCTTGATAAAATATTGAAGATTTGTCCTACTTCGCAAATTGTTGCATCTAAGCAAACCGGCAGTGGCTCAATAAATCACCCAATGATTTACACTATTCTCGATGAATTGCGGCAAGGACATGATCTTAACTGGCCGCAATTATGGATAACTCTTTCAAAGAGACTTGGAAAAAGTGAGTTGTTTGATGATTATATTCCTCCCCACAAAAATCTCGGTGCCCTGTTTTTAATGGCATACAAAAAATTGCAGGAGCGAAGGGCACAGCAAGAACAGCAAGCAAGTAAATAGAAAAACTTCTTCGAAAAAAGAAATAGTGTAACAAAGAAAAAGTTTCTTAAATAGGCGCATATCCTTTGAATTACTGCCTTTCAAAGTTTTTGTTTTTTGTTCCCGCAATCCATTCAACGATTAAATTATGCTGAAATGATTTTTTGAGCACAAATAATTCATTTTTTATACTCAACTTTGGTTTCACCCTAAAACCAATATTCTATGTCAAGAAAAAATGTACTTGCTCTTTTAGTATTTAACGCAATCATTAACGCATTTCTCATTAATCTTCAAATTTTGAAAGTTACTCATCTTAGCTGGTGGTTGGTATTTTTACCAACGTGGTATAGCATGATTCTTTTGGCAACCAAAATACTTGGCGATCAACTTAAGAACAGTAAAATATTGCGCTTGTTTGTAAACACAAACCGCACTTTCAAAAAAGATTAATTCTGTTCATTAATCACTTTTCTTTTATGTGATAAGAAAAGTGATTTAGAGATCAAAAGAAAAAAGCATCTTAGAAACTGTTTAAAAATTAGCCTGAGATTTTAACCGATGACTCACGTGCTATTTGTACAATAGATAAAGTGATTTTTACGGATAGTTTTTTCAAGGGTCAGAATCGGTCATAAAAAAACTACCGTTGATATCAAAACCAAAAAACAACAGATTGGATAGATTAAAATTTTAAACAGTTTTCTAAGATTGCAAATGGTTTACCCCGCAAGTAAATAATATTTTCGACAGTCTTCTCATTTTAGCCGTTTATAGAATTTCACGACAAATGTTATCTTCACTTTCCAAGTGAAAATAAATAACCATGTATAAAACATCGCTTCTATTCTATTTTATTTTTTCATTTATTTCTCTTCAAATAAATGCCCAAACAAATGCGATTCGTTTAATTGTTCGTGGAGACGATATGGGCTTTTCGCATAGCGGCAACGAAGCCTTAATTAAAACATATAAAGATGGAATTGAACGCTCAATTGAAATTATTGTTCCTTCACCGTGGTTTCCCGAAGCTGTAAAAATGTTGCAACAAAATCCCGGTGTTGATGTGGGTATTCACCTTGTGCTTACGAGTGAATGGGATAATATAAAATGGCGACCATTAACAGATTGCCCAAGCATTAAAGATTCTGACGGATATTTTTATCCTATGATTTGGCCTAACAAAAATTATCCAAACAAAGCATTACTTCAACATGATTTTAAACTTAGCGAAATAGAAAAAGAATGGCGTGCCCAAATTGAACTTGCTTTGAAAAAGATTCCGCGCATCAGTCATATCTCCGGTCACATGGGATGCACCGGAATGAGCGATTCAGTAAATATACTTGCCCGAAGGCTTGCAAAAGAATACAACATTGATATAGAACCTCGGGAATTAAATGTGCTGCCGGCTAACTATGATGGTACACATACCACATCGGAAGATAAAATTGAAAGCTTTATTTCTATGCTCAACAACCTTAAACCAGGCACTTATCTTTTTGTTGATCATCCGGCGCTCAATAGGCCAGAACTTCAAGCGATACACCACATTGGTTATGAAAATGTAGCCACAGACAGGCAAGGCGTAACCGATACTTGGACGAATGAAAAAGTAAAAGAAGTTATTCGAAAAAGAGAAATTGAACTTATCAGCTATAAAGATCTTGTAAAGTAAATACAGCTTTATCTTTTTTACTAAACCACATTGCGAATTCTTAACCTGCCGTTGCTCCGTTCAACTGCCAATATTTGGACTCTTTATTGAGCAATTTTTCAACCACCTGAGGCACATTAGCCGCAAGCCTTCATTGCAATAATCACATAAATAAATTTTTCAAGCTGTTTATAATAATTAATTAATTGCCTCTAATTAATTATTAATCATACCCCCTGATAAATAAGAGTAATTTTATCATTACAGTTGATAAAAACCGCGCCAAAAGCCTGTGGAGCAAGCGTTTTAGGAGTTAGCGGGCATTAAAACCTGCTTATAAATTGTGAAAAGATCATATACTTTGCTTCAGTTAAATATTTTTGGTGTTGTAATAAGTAATTTAGTTACGATTGTTTTAAATAAATCCAATGCCAATAAAAAAATTGAAGAGCCAAATACATTGCTTAAGTAAAAGTTTAAACAGCCTTTATAGAAAGGTCTTTCTGTTATGTTGCCATCGTAATTCAGCTTTTCAAGTTGATAGTTCAACGCGTTCAAGAAATTATTATAGCTACCCATTAAAGATAGAAGTGCCGGCTGTTGATAATAAGAAGTTTTTAAAGTTAAGAACAACAGGAATTAATTAATCAATTATGTGTTTCAGAACTATTTGTTTTAAACCCATTACAAAAACACTTATGCTTATAAGTGTGTCTTTGTTTTGTGTCTTTTCTGAAACTGTAGCACAACGAGGAATTGATTATACTTTGTACGCGAATATTATTTATCGCTTTACAAAATATATTAACTGGCCCAATGAAAAAAAAACCGGCGATTTTGTTCTTGGAATTATAGGAGATTCTCCATTGTATAATGAGCTAAAAGCCTTTGTTGGTAATAAAACGGTAGGTGCTCAAAAAATTGTTGTAAAAAAAATTCCGTCTTCTGCGTCCTCATACGATTGTCAGATGCTTTTTATATGCGAGGATGAAAGCAAGAGTATAAAACGAATAGCTGCTTTAACAGAAGATGCGCCGGTATTGATTGTTTCTGAATCTGATGGGTTGGCGCGCAAAGGTTCATGCATTAACTTTATTGTTGTTGATGAACATTTAAGATTGGAAATAAATAAAACCAATATTGAACAAAGAAATTTAAGCGTTGCTTCAGATCTTCTAAGTTTAGGAATAATTGTAAAATAAAAATATTTCCGTTACGAGCGGTGAGTTGTGGCTACACGAAAATGATTGAAGGCTATTTGCTCCAATGCTTAAGAAAATCCAATATCAATGATCGAAACATTTACCAAAAATGTTATTTCCTCTATAATTCTTGTCTCAGGTCTAACAAGCTGTTACATTCAACCTGATACTGCAAAAAGCAATCTCTGCAAATATTTAAGTTTAAAAGACCTGTTGAGTATACAAATTGTTTTTGCCTCTAAAAACGAAATGCTTTTTGATGCGCTTTATCCGTATCAATTACACCCGTTTAAAAATATTTGATAAAATCAGAAATGAAGAGATGACCATTCGCATCAAAAATAAAATTTATTTAAGCTTCTTTTTGCTGGTATTGCTGTTTGTTATTAACGGTATATTTTCAATAATTACTTTAAATCACAACAAGAAATTAGCAGAACACATTTCTGCAATAACAGATCCTTCTCTCGAAGCTGTGGAAAGTTTTCAAGATTTGTTGGTTGAATCAAAAATGTACACAACCAACTGGGTGTTTTTACGATCAAGCCAGGAAGATAAAAATTCTTTAATAAAACTTCAGAATGATGATTACCCAAAATTGAAACAAAGATTAAATCAATTATCTTCTAAATGGGACAGTAAATTTTCAGCAGATAGCTTAACCGAAATATATACAAGCTTTGAGCAACTGTTGGTGCATGAAAGAAAAATTATGTCGTTGTTGCAGAAGTTTGAGGATTATGATGATCCTGTGGCAAAACTTGAATCGGAAAGAATTTTAGAAGATGAAGTACTGCCACGAACCTCTGCATTGATGAATATTTTATCGAAAATTGAAGCCGGCGGCCGCAATGTAAGAGCTAAAAAAAATGATGAGCTCGAACATTCTTCTATGCTTCTAAGAACTTTAATCACTGTAATTGCCATTACAATAATCGGCATTGGTACTTTCTTGTCGTTCTATATGACAGAAATTATCATTCGCCCCATTAATAAAATAAAACTTATTGTAAACGATTTAGGTAAAGGAATTATACAGAAAGTTAATTATACAGAAACAAAAGACGAAATTGGTGAGATGGTTCGTTCCGTAAACAATCTTTCTGAAAACTTGCAACGAACAACAGCATTTGCTTACGAAGTAGGTAACAGAAATTTCGATGCATCCTTTCAGCCATTAGGTGAGAAAGATACTTTAGGAAAGGCGCTGATCGCAATGCGAGATAATCTTAAGGCAAGTGAACGTGAACTCCTTGATGCAAATTCCGAAATTCAAACCATATACAATGCTTCTCTCGATGCCGTTGTCATTATTGACGAAGAAGAAAAAATTGTGAAATGGGACAAGAAAGCAGAGACTTTATTCGGATGGATTGCAGAAGAAGTAATGGGCAAAGCCTTATCAAGTTATATTGTTCCTCATCGTTATCGTGAAGCGCATTCGAGAGGGATGAAACACTTTTTAAAAACAGGTGAAGGTCCCGCATTATGTAAAACACTCGATGTACGTGCGTTAAGAAAAAATGGTGAAGAATTCGATATTTCCTTAAGTGTTTTTCCAACGATGCTCAAGGGCAAATATCGCTTTATTGGTTTTGTAAGAGACATCACATCAAGAAAAAAAGCAGAGCAAGCGCTTGCAAAATCAGAAGCCAACCTTAGAAATATTCTTGAAAACACAGACACTGCTTACCTTCTGTTAGATAAAGAAGCCAACATTCTCTCTTATAATACTGTTGCAAAAGAATTAGCGCAAAAGATGTTGGATATAACCCTTGTTGAAGGAAAAAATTATTTCAGCATAATCCCCGAAGGAAGGCGAAATAATGTAAGGGAAATGGTGCTGAAAGTTTTGGAAGGCAAGAAGCAGGTTAATTATGAAACAAGTTATTCAAGGCTAAATATGCCTGCGATATGGCTATATGTTAATATGCATCCGATTCTTGATAAAGACAAGAATTTACTTGGATTAAGCATTGGAGCTACGGACATTTCTGAAAGAAAACTTGCAGACGAAAAAATAAGAACAAGTGAAGCACACTTACAAACATCTCAAAAAATAGCACACATAGGCAGTTGGGAGGTTGAAATCGTAAGCTTAGATCCGGAAGTTTTAGAGAAAAATCCCCGCATTAATAAGTTAAGTCTGTCTGATGAAACATACCGCATTTTCGGACTTGAACCACAATCAGAGCAAGCAAACAGAGAACTGTTTTACAGCTTTCTTTATCCCGAAGATCAGTCTGTTTTTCAAACCGCTTTTCGAAATGCCGTTATAAATGGAACCGAATTTAATCTTGAACATAGAATAAGGTTGAGAAATGGCAAAGAGCGTATTGTTCACGACCGCGGCAATGTTATTCAAGATCCTCAAAAGGGAACAAAAATAATCGGCACTGTTCAGGATATTACCGAACGAAAGCTTGCAGAACAACAAATAAAAGAAAGCAATGAACTCTACGAACTGGTAAGCAAAGCTACCAATGATGCAATCTGGGACTGGAATATTGTTACCGGTGAAGTTTTTTGGGGTGGTGGTTATGATAAGCTTTTTGGTCACAAACCATCAGGAAATAAAGTTGTAGAAACATTAAGCACATGGGTTAAAAAAATTCACCCGGAAGACAAGGAAAAAATAGTTAGCGGGATATTCAAAGCACTTGAAAGCAACGACACAGATTATTGGGAAGATGAATACCGCTATATTAAATGCAATGGAGAAATAGCCTACGTACAAGACCGGGGACATATTATTTATAACAAGAATGGCAAGCCTGTGCGCATGGTAGGCGCCATGCGCGATATAACTGCGATGAAAATAGCCTCCATCGAACGTGAAAAAATTACAGCAGATCTTATACAGCGCAATAAAGACCTTGAGCAATTCACTTACATTGTTTCACATAATCTACGTGCGCCTGTTGCAAATATTATCGGTCTTTCAGGTATGCTTGCTGATGAGGATGTTGACAATGACATGAAAAAAGAAATTATCGCCGGTCTTAATGCTTCTTCGGAAAAACTTGATAGTGTTATTACAGATCTCAACCATGTACTGCAGCTACGAAATGGTTTGGTTGAAAATAAAATACCAGTATATTTTGCAGACGTTGTAAACGACATTTTCACAAGCATCAGCAGTTTAATTGAAAGAGAGTGTGCGCAAATAAAATTCGATTTCAGTGAAGCAGATAAAATCACAACTGTAAAAAGTTATTTGTACAGCATCTTTTATAATTTAATCACAAACAGTATTAAATACAGGCAACCGACTCTTAACCCGGTTATCAAAATAAGAAGTTATAAATGCGAGAATAAAATAGTAATAACGTTTTGCGATAATGGAATGGGCATAAATCTTTCCACAAAACGTGAACAGATATTTGGTTTGTATAAAAGATTTCACACACACATCGAGGGTAAAGGCCTTGGTTTATTCATGACCAAAACGCAGGTAGAAGCGCTTGGTGGAAGAATAGGTATAACCAGTGAAGTAAATAAAGGAACAACATTTAAAATAGAGTTTGATATATGAACACAATTCAAAGAGTAATTATGGTGGACGACGATCCATACAGTCACATGATATGCAGTAAAATTATACGTCGTATCGTTGGTGAAATTGAGATTGCCGAATTTGTGTCTCCGGAAGAAGGTATTCAATACATTGAATCGGCCTACACCGAAGATGCATGCGAGTGCAACACCGTGCTTCTTCTGGACATCAATATGCCTATTATGAATGGCTGGGAGTTTTTAGAAAGGTACGATCGTACAAGCAACCATGTAAAAAAGCAGTTTACGGTTTATTTGCTCTCCTCCTCCGTTGATCATCGCGATAAGGAAAGGGCAGCAGCAAACGAGCATGTGAAAGATTTTTTGATGAAGCCATTCAAAAAAGAAATGGTGGAGGCGATCTTCAAGAACATTATAAATGAAAAGGAAGTGCTAATTCCTCTGCATTAGGATTCATCCGAAAATATTTGTAAGCATGGAGTTTTTACATAGATTAGTGTAATTGCTCTGTATGCAAACATGGTATTTCATAAACCATCAGACATCCTCTCTTTTTGTAACGTGAGGATATTTTGTCAGCTCAGCGAAAGTATTGTTACGAAGCTTCTGTTGGTGACACAGACCGCCAAAGCGTTGCGCAGTAAGCAAGATTCTGCACGCGCTACTTCTGCTTTAAGTTATACATGTTCTCGTTGTAAACTCCACCATGACTTAGGTTGGCACGATTTTGTTTATTATTTTAAAAAAACCATTTTATGGAGCAAGACGCTAACCAAAAAAACGCACAAGTACCCGATACGGGCGATGCAGAAACAGAAATACGAAAGCTTGTTAACCGCCACATACAGAACAAGAATGATGTAATAAGTGAAGAAGAATTCCGTAATATTAAAGTGGGTGTTTCTTTACCGGAAGATGAAATAACTGAACAAACTCCGTTACCACCTAACAGCGACACAGATGCAACAAAAGGAGAACCCGCAGTAAACAATAGCTAAACTGCATACATACCCAAACTTGTGTTTTAAACTTCAGCCAGGCCTTGATGTGAAAGCGTGCTTTCACGAATTTTTAACCGAAGTAAATCAGCTTCTCTCTACTGCCCTCATCCACCTTTCAGGAATTTCATTTTGCGATGCAGTAGTATAATCGTGATGACTGCATGCTATAAAATTTCCATCCGGTAATTGCATCCACCAGCGACCGGTTTTTTTACTTTGCAAAAAAGTGGTTTCCACTTCGGCAAAGGCAAGTTTAAATTCGTTAAAACTGCCAGCTTCTCCGAAAGTAGCTTCCTGCTTGCCTTTCAGCACCCCATCCATTAAATACCAAAGCATGTGGCTAATTTGTTTTGCAGTAAGTGAGTGCCTATCCTCTTCATACTTGTATCCATAAATACCTATCGTATTTACATTCGCACTCATGCCTGCGTATTGCATCAACGTGCAAACTTCTTCACCGGTAAATCCGTTCGGTGTTACTTTGTTGGCGGGGGCATGCGCATTTTGAATGGCGCTTATATCAAAACTGAATAACTGTGCATTACGAATTACAGGCTCCATCTCTTCCACATTTTCCTTTACTCTTCCGACACGGTAACAATCGAATCGAAGTTTATCAATTGTTTCAAGCATGTCTGGATGCACAAAATAGCTTTGAAAGCCGATGTGATTGTAATGTCTTACATAATTAGGTTCGCCAGTGAGCATCTTCATTAAAAAATTATCGCAAGGCAACGCGCTTTCCATATTCAAATCAATCAGAGCATCCACACATGTTGCTTCAATTACTTTTTGCTGTAATGCATACACATTGTATTGCGCAAGCGTAAGGTCATGTGATCCACCGATAATTACCACTTTTTTGCAGTGATGTATTAATTCACTCACAACTGTTTTAAGAGCCGCATAAGAATCCTGTAAAGTCGCTCCTGGTTTTATATTACCTGCATCTGCAATTTTTACCTCTTTATGCCATTGATATAATTTATATAACTCTCTTCGCACAGCATCTGCAGATTCATTGCTATGCTGAAAAGCACCTGTGCCACGCGCCTCACCACATCCTACTATTACAATGTCTGCGTCAACAGAAGGAAAATTATTTTCATAAATATCTATATTGCTGCCGATCCGTTTGTCACTGAAACCTTCATCGTTTGAGAGAACATATTTGTTTACCGGTTCAAGAAAATCAAGTATAGAATCTATGGAGTTATACGACATCAGTTTTTTTGTTTGTAACAAACATAATGTAAAGAGATGAATGTTGAAAGTTGAAGTTGTCTACAAGCGAATCTTCCGTAGTGTTTGATTAATAAAATAGCTGCCGGCGCAAAAGACTCCGTCGCACAAGTTGCACAACGACAATATCAGAAAAAAAATTTTATTCGTCGTGCATAAATTTCTTTTATAAACACTTCACTATACTTTCTATTCACTTCAAAAATTGGTTATGCACATTTTTATGTGCAAATAAAAAAAGTCTCAAATTCGGTGAAACATCTTCGCACACTACCCTGTTGAAACAACAAATTTTGTGTTGATAAAGATCTCTCCTAAATTTTTTTCTCTGTAAATCTTTCGAATAAATATTGGCTTAGACGTCTCAAAATTTCTTGCTGTGATATTTCACACAATTTTTCTCGTCTTAATTAACAGTGCACATTGTGTGATTTTATAAAAGGGTATAACATCGCTAAGAGTTATGCACCAGTGTTAAAAATCGAAGCAAAGAAGCGTAAATGCTCAATTCTTGTATGTGCGTAGATTGTTTATTCCTGTTGGTAACTTTGTATGTAATTAACTTTGCACTGTGAGGATAAAAAAGTTATTACGATATACACACTCGTAATATTAATAGGTTTTTATTTAAATAATGTATTAATATAAATACTACAATGGAAATTAACATTGCTTCGGCAAAAAATAAAATTGATGAAAAAGGGTTTCTCGATGTTGATATAAATCCAGCGATGGATTTGTTTCATGAGATTGAGCGGTTGAAAAAAGAAAAGAATGCAGTTGTACTTGCGCACTATTATCAGGAACCGGATATACAGGATATTGCTGATTATATCGGCGATAGCCTTGGTCTTGCACAGCAGGCTGCAAAAACAAATGCAGACATGATTGTATTTGCCGGTGTTCACTTTATGGCAGAGACAGCAAAGATTCTTAACCCGTCGAAAAAAGTTGTACTGCCCGATTTGAAAGCCGGTTGCTCACTTGCTGATAGCGCTCCTGCTGATCTGTTCAAACGATTTAAAGAGAAATATCCTGACCATATTGTTATCTCTTACATCAACTGCACTGCAGAAATGAAAGCATTAAGTGATATTATTTGCACAAGCAGTAATGCAATAAAAATAATTGAGAGTGTTCCAAAGGAACAGCCTATTATTTTTGCGCCGGATAAAAATTTGGGTTCATATTTAATTAAGAAAACGGGACGTGATATGGTGCTGTGGAACGGCGCATGTATAGTGCATGAAATTTTTAGTCTCGAGAAGATTACGAAGCTTAAAATGCGGCATCCAAACGCAAAATTGATTGCGCATCCTGAATGCGAAGAAGCGATTTTGCGTGTTGCTGATTTTATCGGCAGTACAACACAATTATTAAAGTATGCAGTTCAGGATAGCTCCAATGAATTTATTGTTGCAACGGAAACAGGCATCTTGCATCAGATGCAAAAAGATGCGCCACACAAAACTTTCATTCCTGCTCCACCTGAAAATATGTGTGCATGCAACAATTGCCCTTATATGAAATTGAACACGCTTGAAAAAGTTTACTTGTGCATGGAATATGAAACTCCTGAAATTACAATGGATGAAGAGTTAAGACTTCAGGCATTAAAGCCGATTGAAAGAATGCTGGAAGTCAGTCGTGCTGCTGGTTTAATAGGTTGAGCAATTTTTTACAAGTGAGTCACTCGATCAATGTTCCGACCGATGAAGTGATTGCGACGCAACAGGTGATGCCATCAAAAACTACTGCTGGTATCATAAAAATTATCCAACAGTAAGAGATGGATTAAACAACATCAGTCTTCTTTTACAATACGAAAGAATCCCTGTTGCTGTTTAGACTGATACAATTTATAAATCTGCTGAATGTAATAACTCAACCCATATTGTTCAAAGGTGGTTTTTATGTTTGCAAGATTTTATCAGATTTCTGCCGGAAAAATATTTGGTAATAGCGGAAAACATTTAATCCCAATTATAGCTTCTTAATGGCTTTATAATTTTTCGGAAGAAAACTTCTTCCCATCTTTGATGTGTCAAAAAGAGATACTTATCACCTTATTAAAAAATGGTGTTTTTCATAGGTTAGCAACGGCCCTGGTAGTCTTACCAAGGCTCTTTTTAAAAAAGATAACGTGTGTAGTGAAAGTGTTGATGTGAAAAATGTAAACTGATTAGTTTCGACTCAAATCCCTACGCTTTTTTCAACCCTTTCACCCCTTACTTTCAAATCGTATTTCTTCAAGTGATTTCCAAAACTTTTTATTGATAACGTTTTTTTCACGCGGTTTAACCATCAAAAAAATTTATTTGTTTTCACCACCTCTCTTTGTATCATCAATTTTTGCATAATACTTTGCTCTTCTCCGGTTAGGTTCAAAATGTTGCCTAATATTTCAAAAAATTTTTTCTCCGTTGAATCCAGTGCTGAATCGCTTACACCAAGCTCAAGACAGTATGAATACAAAGCCAATTCATTGGCAGGATTAATAAGCTTTATCAGATATTCAACATATGCTTTCTCGTTTGCTATTTCATCTTTGTAAGCTCTGTAATGGTTAACCTCATCTTTAAAATTCAGTTGTGTGTGCATATTTAGTGCAACAAATTTATTGGCTGCTTCATCTATCTCTTCTTTCACAAATACATCATCTTTAAAGCAACAATGAACGAATAAATGACACAAGGCTTTATCGGTAGTTGTAACAAATGTTTTGTACATGAGCATTTATTTTCACAGGTAATAAATTTATCTTTCGCGAATATTGATTCAAAAACTATACCCTAATAAAAGAATTAGATCAGGAATCCAGAATCAAGGAATGTTAGTAAGAGAAATGTTTTAGTGAAAGAAAATTATGGTGAGAAGTATGATTGTAAATGCCTAACAGAAAATACCATACATGAAAAACGCTTATCAAACTTTGTTGAAGCGATGCATTTTTTCTGCACGCTTTACGTGCACGTACTAATTATGCTTAAACACTAATAAGGAGATCTGTTGCTGCTGATAAGATCAAAACGACCGCCGCCTAGGAATATACCGAGTTTAATTCCAACATATCCGCTCATAGTTTCACTATTTATAAAATTGTATTCAATACTGCCACGTACATGCCCCCATTCAATACCTCCTCTGCACATAAAACCAAATTGATTTCTGAAAGTGTATTCTGAAAGTAATGCACCTTCTGATTTACCTGTTTCAGTCGCCACACTGTAAAAACCGGGACCAGCGCCCACAAAGGGGCGTATAAACATGTTGCTAAAATAATGATCGCATGTAAGTGAACCGGAAAGATGAGCAGTTGCCTGTGCTTCGTTGATTGTTGTGCCTCCCGCCGTTGCATTGCCGCTGCCATTGTTGCCACCGCTTGCGGTAATTGGATTGCTGCCCCCAAGCTTAAGCATTGCTCCTTGCAGTCTTAAGCCAAACGTAAACGCGTCGCCGGTAAACGCATACTTTGGTTCAATTGAAAAAAGAGGACCACCTTTTATATCAACGCCATTTGGCATTGCATAACCAACACCAAAATCCATTTTAAATGGCTTTAACTCGCGGTCGTATAATTTTTGTGAAAAGCACATTGTAGCACTTAATGCAAACAGCGATAGAATGTAAAACTTTTTCATGAATATTGGATTTAGTTTAGGATTCAAGTTTGGTTTCAAGGATAATCAGCAATGCTAAACAATGCTAAGGAAAAAGAAAAATAAATTCGATGAATAACAATTAAATCATTTTAATGCGGATGTAGCTTTGAGATGTGCATTTAGAAAGTTAACCATCCTAAGGCGCATTCCTTGTTTACTCACATCTGTTGAGTTGTATCATTGCTTTTATTTTTGCTAAGTTTTTATTTACTTAGTTATACCTTCAAGCTGCCACATTAAATATTTAAAAACAGCAATGAATTCAAAACAAAAGCTTTCTCTTTTCGATCTTACAATGGTCGTGGTTGGAGTAGTGATTGGCATGGGCATCTTCAGAACTGCAGCAACATCGGCAAAATATGCATTAGATCCAGCAATTTATTTTTCCGCATGGATAGCAGGCGGCTTAATTGCACTGTGTGGCGCATTAACATATGCAGAGATTGGAAGCCGCTATCCGATAACAGGAGGCTATTACAGAATCTTTTCTTACGCATATCATCCATCAATAGCATTCTCAATTAACTGCATTATTCTCATTTCAAATGCCGCGTCATTAAGCGGTGTCGCGTTGATTGGGGCGGGATACATTAGTCAGGTTTTTTTCAATGAGCCTGCAAGTGACGTGATTAAAGCGATTATTGCAACCGCCGCCGTTATTATTTTTTATGGAGTGAATTTGTTGGGATTAAGAATGAGCGCCAAAACACAAAATGTTTTAATGATAATAAAAATCAGCATGATTGTAATGTTGATTGCGGCATTATTTGTTCCATCTGTTCACGTTGCATCAAATCAAATAAGTAACCAACCAACAACTTATTTATCGTGGATTCAATCCTTTGGGGCGAGTCTTATTGCAGTTTCATTTACGTATGGGGGTTATCAGCAAACAATCAATTTTGGCGGTGAAGTTGAAAAACCGTCGAGAAATATTCCACGAGGGATTTTTATGGGCATTACACTTATTATCGTGTTATACCTTTTGGTAAATCTTTCATACTACAATGTAATTGGTTTTAGCCGTTTGCAAAACGAAAGAGAAATTGCATCAATTGTTGCCGGAAAATTATTTGGCTCTGCAGGAGCAACTATGTTTTCTGCATTATTATTTCTTTCAGTCCTCGCTTATGTAAACGTATTACTCATGAGCAATCCCCGTGTAATGTTTGCTATGAGCGAGGATGGTGTGCTGCCTTCTGTCTTTAAAAAAAGGTCTAAAAAAAGAGATGTTCTGGTTGTATCATTAACAGCGTTTGCAGTAATATGCATCATCACACTTTTCTTTGCGCAAACTTTCGAAACCATATTGAATTTCACTATTTTCTTGGATTCGTTTGGTATGGCAGCTTCTGCAGCAAGCATCTTTTGGCTGCGAAAACGTACGAAGCATTTAAATAGCACCGGCATTTACTCAATGAAATTATATCCTTTGCAACCAATTGTATTTATTTGTGCATATACTTTTGTCGCAATCAGCATTGCAATACAAACTCCTATGACAGCCTTAACCGGAGTACTTGTACTCGCCGCATTTATACTAATCTATTTTTTAACGCGAAGAAAACCTCCAAAAAAAGAAGATGTGGCATAGTTATTAGATTTTTTATGAGCCCTACAGAAGTGCTACTATGGATCTTCCGTTGCGTCGCACTCTTGTACTGTTGAGCGTTATTTGAGATATCTTGCTTCTTAGATTAAACCTGTCAGATATATCGGTATAATTTGAAAAAATTATGAAGTAAATGATTTTAGCAGTTCTGGCTTTTCACGATACAACTTCACTATCAACTCACCAAACAATGTGTTTGCCCATGCAAACCATTTACGCGTGAATTTTGATGCATCATCTTTATGAAATGATTCGTGCATAAAGCCTGTTCCGGCGTTACATGTAACGAGCATTTTAAGACAATGATTTATTTCTGAATCACTGTTGCTTGTCAATGCACGCATAGTGATGCTCATGGGCCATATATAATCCATCCCTGTGTGCGGACCGCCGATACCTTCGCCCGCTTTGCCTTTAAAGAAAAAGGGATTGTCTTTACTCAACAACATTTTTCTTGTATTAATGTATTCCGCTGACACTTCCATATCTTTACCGATTAAGTAAGGCAATGATAAAAGCGAAGGAACATTTGCATCATCCATTAAATTAAAACTGCCGAACCCGTTAACCTCATAAGCCATAACTTTTCCATATAGTGCATGTTGCACATAAGCATATCGCTTTAAGGCATCTGTAACGTCTTGGTATAAATTTTCATAAGGCTTAAATGAATTGTTGTAAAGAGGCATCGCATTCAACATCTCGTATAACTGATGCAAGGAATGGGCTGCAAAGAAATTGGATGGAATCAAAAGAGGAAAAATAGTTGCATCATCACTCGGGCGAAACATAGAGCAAATCAATCCAACAGGTTTTACCGGATAACCATATCCGCTTAATGGCACGCCATCTGTTGCCCAGCTTGTAGTACGTTGAAAAGTATAAGGTCCATGACCTTCTTTGCGTTGTTGTTCTGTAAACGTTTTTAATACAAGCAACATCGCTTGTTGCCAATCTTTATCAAACGCAGTTGTATCGCCTGTAAGTTCCCAATATTTATGTGCCAATCTTATCGGGTAGCATAAACTGTCAATCTCCCATTTACGTTCGTGAATGCCGGGCTTCATTTCGGTTAAGTCATCTTTCCATTCGCTTATTTTATTAGGGTCTTTGTAAAACGCATTGGCATACGGGTCAAGTAAAATACATTTTGTTTGCCTGCGAATTACGCCTTTAATCAGCTGCTGTAATTTTTTATCTTCTTTTATCAGAGGCAGGTATGGATACACCTGCGCACTACTGTCACGCAGCCACATGGCATCAATATCGCCGGTAATAACATAAGTGTCAGGTTCATTGTTTACTATTTCAAAATCAACAGTAGTATCAAGCGTGTTAGGAAAGCAATTTTCAAAAAGCCAGCCCAATTGCTGATCAGGAATTGCCCTTTTTATTTTTGTGATTAATGCTTCAACCGCTTCGCTTATAAATTTCCTTTCTGAAATTGGAGGACGCTTGCTTGTGTAATCATTCGATGCTCCAAACAATTTTTTGTTGCAGAACAAACTCGACGCCGTTATTATACTTCCTGATTGTATAAATTTTCTACGATTCATATTCGTTAGTTTTATGGGGTGCTTTTGTAATGCTTTTCAACACTCACTATAGCGATCAGCTCAACAATATATTCCGGGCGAAGAAGATTTTGCTTTATCGGCATGTAAGTCAGATTGCAAGATTAAGAGAAAATTTAGTTTGAGCTACTTATAAGTTAGAGGATAACTCCCATTTCAAAATAAAATTTATTATTAATAAAAAGGATCATCCAAAAATGAAGCAATAGAAAAATCATCCAAAAAATTAGGTTTGTCATGCTATATTCTTCTCCATTTGTTGTAGTCTCTTCTGTCCGGTGTACAGCTTTTGTGTTGAATAAGTTCCACATTTTGTTCAAATTTTGGTTTAAGCCGTTCAACAATTTATTCATTTTGGGATTGGCAAATATGGCATAGTAATTTATGTATAAATAATAACGCATGTTCATAAAAGTGTAGTTATGGAAAATAAAACAAAAGGTCAGCAAAAACATTTGGACGAAAACAATATGGTAAGCCCGAGACGAAGTGAAGCTATGAGGGATGAAAAAGGCAGCACCATACCTCATTGCATGAGTAAAAACATGTCTCATGATATGAATAAAAATCAAGGCGGCAAAAGTTCCCGCTAACAACACTGCAATTATTAACAACTAAAAGAAAAAAAATGTCTGTAAACGAAAAGGGATCGGTTAACCGAAATGATGACAACAGCATTTTCGGTCTAAACGACGAGAGTATGCGAAGCAACAGAAATGAGTACAATTTGATAGGCGATGATGACGAAGATTACGATGAAGAAGAAGAAGCAATTACCTTGGAGTTAGACGAAGATACCGAAGAAGACGAAGAGCCTTCTGAAAATGCAGAGGACATTACAGTTGAATTTGAAGATGATATTGATGAAGATGACATTGATGAGGAGGGTGAAGACTTAACCATTGAAGCAGATGATGATGTACTTCTTTTTGAAGAGGAAGATGAAGAGGACGATGAGTTATAGTGAAATAAGCAATTTAATATTTTCACTTTCATGATGCATCCATTCTTTACGCTTCAAGTCCACGTCCGGAATATAGCTATGACTTATTCCGGACGTTTTGTTTTTAGCTGCGAGCATTATGATTATCAAGAAAAAAACAACTCAATTGAAATAGTAATGCTACGAGTAATTATTTTTTCTTCTATAATTCACACCTTTAATTTCCATTCGCGTGTTTTTCTTAGCTTTATCGGACAACATTGCAACTATGAAAAAAATTTTGTTTCATTTTCTTCTGTGCCTCACTTTAACTGCTCAAGCCCAACAAAAGATTACACTTGCCACAGCAAAATTTAAAACCGGTGATAACATGCAATGGAAAGAAACATCATTCAACGATGCTTCATGGAAAATTATCAAAACAAATATTATATGGGAAGAACAAGGATATGATTATAACGGCTACGCATGGTACAGATTTCATTTTAAATTACCGTCGGCAATAAAAACAAAATCGTATTGGAAAGATTCACTCCGGATTTTTCTTGCCAAGATTGATGATGTTGATGAAACATTTTTGAACGGAGAAAAGATTGCACAAACAGGCTCCTTTCCTGCAGATAATGGCGGTTACAACACAAGATGGGATGACGTAAGAGAATATCACATCGCTGCAAACAGTAAATCTTTAAAATGGGATAAAGAAAACGTTCTTGCAGTGAGAGTGTACGATGGCGATGGTGGCGGAGGCATTTTTAGTGCTACGCCCTTTATAAACATGCTCGATCTGATTGATGGAGTTTCGCTTGAAACAATTAAAAGAGAAAACAATAAAGAGCAATACACGATTAAAGTTTCAAACAGCTTACAAACAAAATTAAATGGCACTTTCACAGTATCATTAAAAGATGGCGTAAGCAATACATCAACAACCGCGGTAAACGATCTGGTTAGTATAGATGCATTACAAACAGTACAAAAAAATATTTCTGTTCCGGCAAATAAAAGAATAGAGATAGTAGTTTCTTTCAAAGAAAAAAATACGGGCAAAACAAACTCTATTTCTACCATAACACCATATATACTTACACCACAGCCGTCATTAACATCAAAAATTAACGGAGCAAAAATTGTTGGCGTAAGGCCAAGTTCTCCTTTCATATACAAGATCGCTGCAACAGGTGAAAAACCTTTAAAATACGCTGTTGAAAATTTACCGCAAGGTTTATATGTTGATGAAAATACAGGGGTTATTTCAGGAACTTTAACCGCTGTTGGTGAGTACAAAATGCAGTTCATTGTCTCAAACAGTAAAGGAACTGATAAAAGAAATTTCACCGTTAAAGTTGGCGATCGTATTGCTCTTACGCCGGCAATGGGCTGGAATAGCTGGAACTGCTGGGGTGTAAGTGTTAGCGATGAAAAGGTAAGAAGCTCGGCACAGACGCTTATTGATAAAGGTTTGATAGATCACGGTTGGACGTACATAAACATAGATGATGGTTGGGTGTCTCCGCAGCGCGATGCAACCGGAAATATGGTGCCTAATGAAAAATTCCCCAACATGAAATTGCTTGGTGATTGGTTGCATGCACATGGTTTAAAATTTGGAATTTATTCATCACCCGGTACACGCACATGCGGCGATTATCTTGGTTCTTATCAGCATGAAATGCAGGATGCAACATCCTACGCAAGCTGGGGCATAGATTATCTTAAATACGATTGGTGCAGTTACGGCGATGTGTTTAGAAAAGCCGGTGATACTTCGCTCGCGGCCTACATGAAGCCATATCAGATTATGCAGCATGCTTTAAAAGCTCAAGGCCGCGACATCTATTACAGCCTATGTCAGTATGGAATGCATGATGTTTGGAAATGGGGAGATAAGGTAGATGGTAACAGTTGGCGCACTACCGGCGATATTACCGATACATGGGAAAGCCTTAGCAGCATTGGCTTTCAGCAAAACAAATTATATCCTTATGCAAAGCCAGGTCATTGGAATGATCCTGATATGTTGATAGTTGGTCAAGTAGGATGGGGAGAAAACTTGCATCCAACGCGTTTAACACCCGATGAACAATACACTCATATAAGTTTATGGTGTTTGTTATCTGCTCCACTACTAATTGGTTGCGATATTAGTAAAATAGATGATTTTACTTTGAACCTTTTAAGCAATGATGAAGTGCTTGCAATTGATCAGGACGTTCTTGGAAAACAGGCGCAGCAAAAAATAAAGAAACAAAATTATCAGGTGTGGGTAAAGCCACTCGAAGATGGAAGTTATGCTGTTGGCATTTTCAATCTTGCAAAAACGTATCAATCAATCACACTCAATTTTAAAGATGCAGGTCTTCACGGCAATTACAAAATAAGAGACTTATGGCAGCAAAAAGATGTTGGTTCTTTTGCAACATCTTTTATAACTAAAGTGCCGCCTCATGGTGTTACGCTTATAAAGGTTTATAAATAAGAAGTTGAATGTTGAATGAAAATGTAAATTGGGAAAATCATTTCGCATCTCAATAAACGCGCTCTTGTTATCTGCAAATTCATCTCCCATTGTTTGCCTATTTTTGCAGCCCGAATAAATAAGCTTGTTGTGAGTCTTGCTGAATAAAATTCAGAATGTACAAGTGAGTGACACAACAGGCGATGATTAAACAATCAATAGTTGGTATAAAAAAAATAAATAACCAGTGATAAATACAGAAGCATATAAAAATAGTGAGCAAACGAATAAAACATTCTCACGGTATTTAATTACAGCCGCCTTACCTTATGCAAATGGACCTGTGCACATTGGGCATTTGGCGGGATGTTATTTACCTGCAGATATTTATGTGCGTTATCAAAGGGCGCAGAAGCGTGACATAAAATTTGTTTGCGGCAGTGATGAACATGGCGTACCGATTACGATTCGTGCTATAAAAGAAAATGTTTCGCCGCAAGAGATAGTGGATAAATATCATGCACAGATGAAAGAGAGCTTTGAGAAGATGGGAATTTCGTTTGATATTTATTCACGTACATCAAATAAAATTCATCATGAAACATCGCAAGCTTTTTTTAAGAAATTATATGATGACGGCTTGTTCGAAGCGAAAGAAACCGAACAATATTATGATGAAACTGCGAAAACATTTTTGGCGGATAGATATATTACAGGCACTTGTCCGGTGTGCGGCAATCCTAATGCTTACGGCGATCAGTGTGAGCGCTGTGGTTCATCGTTAAGTCCTGAACAATTGATAAATCCTCGAAGCACTTTAAGCAATGCACCGCCTGTAAAAAAGAAAACGAAACACTGGTATTTTCCTTTACAGAATTATGAAGCATGGCTGAAAGAATGGATTCTTGAAGGTCACAAAGAATGGAAAAACAATGTGTATGGTCAGTGCAAAAGCTGGCTGGACAATGGTTTGCACCCTCGTGCCATGACGAGAGACAGCAACTGGGGCATTAAAGTTCCATTGCCTGAAGCAGAAGGAAAAGTGTTGTATGTATGGTTTGACGCACCGATTGGTTATATAAGTGCAACAAAAGAGTTGACGAATCAATGGGCTGATTATTGGTGTAAAGAAGATACAAAGCTGATTCATTTTATCGGTAAGGATAACATTGTTTTTCATTGTATCATTTTTCCCGCAATGCTGAAAGCGCATGGAAATTTTGTGTTGCCTGATAATGTTCCTGCAAATGAATTTTTAAACATTGAAGGTGATAAAGTTTCTACAAGCCGCAACTGGGCTGTATGGGTGCATGAGTATTTAAAAGATTTTCCGGGATGTGAAGACGTGTTACGTTATGTGCTTTGCAGCAACATGCCCGAAACAAAAGACAATGATTTTACATGGAAAGGATTTCAGGAAGCAAACAACAGCGAACTCGTAAGCATCTTTGGAAATTTTGTAAACAGAACTTTTGTGCTGATGCACAAATTATGCAATAGTAAAGTGCCCCCGTTACATGCTGATGTGATAGATGATAAGGACAATGAATTAATTGTTGAAATAAGTAACACCAAAATAAAGGTTGAACAACTGATAGAAACATTCAAGTTTCGTGAAGCATTGTTTGAAGCGATTGACCTTGCACGTAAAGGAAACAAATACATGCAGGATAAAGAGCCGTGGAAAAAAGCTTCGAGCCGCGAGCAATTAGCTGCAAGTGAAGACGCTCAAGGCTCGCAGCTCAAAGCCCAAGGCTTGCAATTTGAGATTGATAACTGCCTTCATTTGTGTTTACAGCTTTGTGCAAACCTTGCAATACTCATCAATCCTTTTTTGCCATTCACTGCAAAGAAAATGCTGCACATGATGAAGGTGGTTGAAAAAATTCTTGATTGGGAAAATGCAGGTAAAATAAAATTGTTGAGTGTGGGGTATAGTTTAAGAGCGCCGGAATTGTTGTTTAGAAAAATTGAAGATGCCGAGGTAAAAGCGCAAATTGAAAAGTTGAAAAGCGGATTGGTGAAACCTGAAGCACCCGATGTGAAACAAGAAAAAGCAGATAATACCAATAAACCAATAAACCAATTAACTAATCAACCAATCAACAAGTCAACCATTCAACATGAGGATTTTGCAAAACTCGATTTGCGGGTAGGCAAAATTGTTTCGGCAGAAAAAGTGGAGAAAGCAGATAAGTTGTTGAAGCTTCAGATTGATTTAGGTTTTGAAACAAGGACGATCGTATCAGGTATTGCATTGCATTTTAAACCGGAAGAAATCATCAATAAACAAGTTGTTGTTGTTGCTAATCTTGCTCCGCGAAAAATGCGCGGCATAGAAAGCAATGGAATGATATTAATGGCCGAAGATGCAAGCGGCAAACTGCATTTCATTAATCCTGAAGATGTGATAAATACAGGAGCTGCGGTGAGCTAATTTTTATCGTAAGACCTGAATCGTGAGACGCCAGAAAAATATTCTTACCTGTAACGTCTCACATCTCACGATTTTCTATCAACACAACCTCATTATTTGGCACAATGCCTGCCATTGATAATTCATTTCTTAAAAACTCGCTGTACCATAAACCAGAAGATTTGATGATTCGTTTTTGCGAAGCAAAGTCAACATACACAATGCCGAAGCGCGGATAATATCCTTCTGCCCATTCAAAGTTGTCCATAAAACTCCAAACGAAATAACCATTTACTTTTACCCCTTCTTTTTTTGCAAGCAACACTTGTGCAATATGATCCTGCAGAAATTTTTTTCTGTGCATGTCATTTATCGCTTCATTTGCGATTTCATCAGGAAAAGCTGCGCCGTTTTCTGTAACGATAATTTCTTTTATGCCTTTATATTGGTTGTATTTTTTCAGCATGTGATAAATGGAAAGCGGATAAATTTCCCAATTCATTAAAGTGCGTTCAACATTTCTTTTATCAGCCTTTACAATTCTTGCATTAATGAAAGGAATAAAATGAGAATGTGCCACCATCTCTCTTGTATAGTTTTGAATGCCGATAAAATCCATATCGAAATAAAGTCTTCTTTCGTCTCCGTCTTTTATAAATTGCTCAAGTCTTTGTAAAACTTTTAAATCTTGTACAGGATAACCAAGTCCGAGCAGCGGTTCAATAAATGTTCTGTTCAACAAGGAATCCGCTCTTATTGATGCCGCAATATCTGCCTCTGAATTTTTGAAAGGCTCAATATGCGAGCAGGAAAATGTTGTACCTATTTTTAAATCAGATTGAAAAGACCTTGCTATTCTTCCGCCTTCTGCCTGACAGAGTGCTGCATGATGTATTGCAGCAAGAAAGTTCGTAAGCCCTTTTTTTCCCGGCGCGTGAATGCCCATAAAATAACCGGCACCCGTAAATACCATCGGTTCATTTAATATCATCCAGTGTTTTACACGATCACCAAAATTGCTGATGCAAAGTGTTACATACTCACCAAACCAGTTGATGATTTCACGGTTTGTCCAGCCACCTTTCTTTTCAAGCTCGAAGGGCAAATCCCAATGATACAGTGTTACCCACGGCTCGATGCCAAGTTCTAAACAAAAGTCAATAACGCGATTATAAAAATCAACACCTTTATAATTTACTTTCCCAATGCCATAAGGAATCAATCTGCTCCACGATAAAGAGAAACGGTAATTGGGGATGGTCATCGAGTACATCAGGAAAAGATCATGGCGGAAGCGGTTGTAAAAATCACAAGTGATATTAGCATTTTGATTCTTATAAATTTTTCCTTTTACAGAGGTAAATACATCCCATATCGAAGGTCCTTTTCCATCTTTATTATGTGCTCCTTCAATTTGATATGCAGCTGTAGAAACGCCCCATTTGAAATCATCCCCAAAATCGGTTCGTTTGATATTCATGATGTAAGATTTCTCACACCAAGCTCACAAAGCTTTGTGTCTTTTGTGCCCTTCGTGGGAGAGCTTATTGTGCCAATACTTTTTTCAACGCATAAGACCGGAATTTTTTCAGCGAATAAATTTTTCTTCCAAGCATAACAGGTTCTCTTGCAGCAGTATGTTTTTCGATAATGAGATCAATAATGCTTTCGGTTATATCGGGATAATCAACAGAAATTTTTATGCCCGATTCTGTCCATGCCTTTATTTTATCAAGATGTTTTTTCTTGAGATTTTTTAGCACCGGCACACCCATTTCTTGTAATGCAGCAGCATTACAATGTTGCTCGAATTGCGCCCTCATGGGAATAACCATTAACTTCTTTTTCAGATAAAGCGCTTCAGCAGGTGTTTCAAAACCCGCGCCACACAACACTCCTGTAGCATTTGCCATGCTGTTGATAAACGCAGTATTGTTGATGGGCTGAATAAAAATATTTTTTGTGTGCACAATCCTTTTGTTGTGCTTCGAAAAAACCTGCCACTCAATTCCTTTTAATTCATTCAACACCTTTATAATGCGCTCATCATCGTATGCAGGAAGATAAACAGTGTAATGACCTTTGTTCGTTGGTGTAAGCTCTCTTATTTCTTTACGGATAACAGGCGTGAAAATATTATTATCATACGCTTTAAAATGAAAGCCGAACTGCGCTGTTGAAGGAGCATAATGTTTCATGATAGATTTCCCCCAAAAATCATTATGCTCGGGTTTTGGCGCATTCTCGTTCAATACTGCGGTTTGATGACTCAATGCAATACACGATTTATTTTTTGTGTAACACGCCCATGCAGATACAGGCTCAAAATCGTTAATGACGAGATTATATTTTTCAACAGGTAAACTATTTACTTCTTTAAATAATCTCCTGAGATTACTTTTTTTGTAGGTGTCAAGAATATCAACGCCGCCTTTTTTACCAAAGATGAAACTAAGCCCTTTAAATTTATATGTAACCTTATACGGAAGTTCAACGTCTGCTTGTATGCCGCTTACCAAAATATCCACATCACCTTTTTTCTCAAGCACAGGAATTATATCGCGTGCTCTGCTTAAATGTCCATTGCCTGTTCCCTGAATCGCATACAATATCCTCATGCTTTCATTAAATTGAATTCTTGTAATAAATTATCAAAGAGCTGATCATTATTCAAATCAGGTTCTTCTTCTAACTCCTCTGCCTCAATATTAATGAATTCTTCGGGGGAGTAGTGATAAATACTCCATTCACCGCTTGTGTATTCAAGCGCAGTTAAATTCTCAATCCAATCACCGGAGTTAAGATAAACTATAGAGCCATGCTGATTGCTTAGTATGCGCATTTCGGGTTGATGTATATGGCCACAAACAACATAGTCGTAGTGATTTGAAATACCAATATCGGCGGCAGTTTGTTCAAAATCGTTAATGAATTTCACAGCGCTTTTTACACTGCTCTTTATTTTTTTAGAGAAAGAGAGTTTGCCTCTTTTAAATATTTTTTCCGAAACAAAATTTGCAAAACGATTAATCAATATCAGAGTGTCGTAACCTACTGCTCCAAGTTTCGCAAGCCACTTCGAATGTTGCATCGTAACATCAAAAACATCGCCGTGAAATATCCATGCTTGTTTTCCATCAAGTGGCAGCACAACTTTATTCACCACATGCAGCGAACCCATTTTCAATCCCGCAAACTTTCGCACCATTTCATCATGGTTTCCCGTTACATAATAAATTTTAACGCCCTTGCCCAGCCAGCCCATCAGGTGTTTAATTACTTTCATGTGGCTTTTGGGCCAGTAATTTTTGCTAAACTGCCATATATCAATGATGTCGCCGTTCAATACTACAGTCTTTGGCTTAATGCTTTTAAGATAGTTGAGCAATTCCTTTGCATGACATCCATACGTGCCAAGATGCACATCCGAAATAACTACAACATCAACTCTTCTTTTTTTATTTTTCATACTCAATTTTATAGTACCTGAACGACGAATAAAAAGCTGATAACCTAAACAAGAATATTTTTGAAACAAGATTGGCGAAGAAATTATTAATGTTTTTCATAGCACTTCTTTTATAGTGAAGCAATTGGCGGGGCTTATAAATCGGAGGCGAAGAGTATTGTGCTTTTATTACACTCATTTTTATGAGTTACATTACGAATAAGCAAAGTTTTGCAACACGTTTGAACGCTATATTAAGCGAATGTTACCATTGTATTAATTAGTGAGTAGTGAGTGATAAAAGGAATAGTATGTCTTTTGTGGGAACGAGCTATCGAATAACTATAAAGCTTTAGTTGTGTCACTCACTTGTACGCCTTTATCGCTATTGAGCTGCAGCGATCACATTCACATAGCGCAATTATAAATTGTCAATCCTTTATGCCCTCACCTTCCACCTCACTTCATCCTTCCATATTTCTTCAAGATATTTACCACAGCTTCATGGGGTAGCGCATAAGCAGTATTATCATCAATACCTTTCATTGTTTTGGCTGCAACCAATGCATTAATGATTGCTTCTTCAGTTGCCTGAATAGTTGCAGCAAATAAAACACCGATATTATCATTGGGATAAAGTGTTACTGTTTCTTCTTTGTTTCTGTCAAACCCATTTTTGTTGGCTGTGGAGAATGCAAGAAAAATATCCCCTGAACCATTTCCGCCGATACCACCGACTCTGCCAATTCCAAGTGATACCCTTTGTGTAATTCGTTTCAATTGATGAGGCAATAACGGTGCATCTGTTGCAACAACAACAATGATTGAACCTGTTTCATCATTCACATTTTCTCTTTTTATTTTATCTGCCCGGTTCAATGAAGAGTTTGGATGACTTTTAAACTGAACCTGCAAAGTATCAAGCAATTCCTTTCCAACGGGCACGCCTGCAATCGTAAGCTGGGAGCGGCTTCCATAATTTGCCTGCACTAAAACACCAATAGTATAACCACCATATTTTTTATCAATCACACGCGATGCAGTTCCAATGCCGCCTTTAAATCCATGGCAAATCATTCCCGTTCCACCGCCAACATTCCCTTCTTCCACCGCACCAACTTTTGCACTGTCGAGTGCAACCCATGCATCATCTTTTTTTACGTGAAATCCATTTATATCATTTAGAATCCCATCCCACGTTTCTGCAACAACAGGATAAGCATACCATATTCCATCTTCATCTGCATTGTAGTAATGATGTTTTACCATCCACTCTAAAGTTGCATCACGCACTACACCTACGCTGCTTGTGTTTGTAATAAGTATGGGTGTTTCAAGGAAACCTGATTCCGTTACCCAATGCGTGCCAGTCATATCACCATTACCATTAAGGGTGTACCAGTTTGCAAATACAGGGGTAAAATTTTTACCTCCGGGAAATATCGCTGTAACACCTGTTCTCACAGGACCTTTGCCTCTTACAAGTTCCCCACTTCCTTCGAGAATTGTTTTATGACCAACTTCAACACCCGCAACATCAGTTATAGCATTTAACTTTCCCGGCGTTCCATCGAAGGGAATTCCAAGGTCTCTGGCCCTTATTTTTTGTTGTGCGAATAAAAAAATGGAAGATGTAATGAGCAGAAACAGCAGCAAAATATGGCGTTGCATACGGTTGAGGTTTGGTTAGTATAATGTCTAAAAGTACACATTGTTTTGCAGTAAGAACCGGCCTTAAATCGCGTTAAGCTATAGCAGTCAACAAGCCTTTATCATTCATTCATTTGTCTGCCTTCATCCGTCCTACAAAGTCATCCATTTAACGATTAAGAATTTCTGCCTGCCGATAATAAATCATAACAGCTTTTGCAGAGTATTATCTTGCAATAGATTTTAATCTGTACCCTTAAAATCTAAAATCCAAATGTCATGAGAAAACTTTACCACATCGTTACAATTCTTACTCTCTTGACTTTTAAAGCGAACGCTCAAGACAATACCTGTGTAAAAGGTTCGGTTACAATCCAACTCGATAATTCAAAAAATGAGAACAAACCAGTAGAAGCCGCCTACATTATTTTAGATAGATATGACCTCACAGGTGCAGGTGTTGTTAAAGAAAAATTTGATGTTAACGATAACAAAATATCACTCGAAAATCTGCCTGTAGGAAAATACTACGCGGATATTTACACAAAGGGGGCTTACACACAACATTTCAGCAAAGTGATAAGAGTAACCAAGAAAGGGAAGTTCTACACTTTTAAATTAGACGACATAGAATTTTACAATCCGGAGGAAATTGTCATTCCCCAAGAAAGCAATGACTTTTCAAAAACAAGTGTGGTGCGCATGAGGTGAGATGTGAATCTTGAATCGGCAGTCATGGATCGGGAGACGTAAGACAACAAACGTGTGATAGGTTGAAGACTGCAAGTTGCACATGTTCCATGTTGCAAGGATGTTATAAGGGCATCATCACTCACTACTGACTACAGCAATTGAAGAAATCCATCGGAGATATGATTTGTAATATCGCTTGCAAGCATTGCCTCTATAGCAATAGTTTGAGATGCAACATCTGCCGCAAGCCCATGAAGATAAACACCCAGAATCGCTGCCTGTAAAGAGCTGTAACCTTGTGAGAGTAATGAAGTAAGCATACCTGTAAGCACATCACCACTGCCACCTTTCGCCATACCTGCATTGCCTGTTGTGTTGAAGTATGCATTACCATTTGCAGCTATCAATGTATAGTGACCTTTAAGCACAATAATAAACAGATATTTTTTCGACATCTCCAACGCAAGCTCCATTCTTTCAAAATCGTTATCCGTTTTTCCAAACAATCTTTCAAACTCTTTTGGATGCGGAGTAATAATTGAACCCTTTGGAATTTTATTCAACCACTCCGTATTATGTGAGAGAATGTTGAGCGCATCGGCATCGAGCAACACTGGCCTTGAAAAATTTTCGAGTGTATGCAACAACGTATTCGCAGTTATATCGTCGGTTCCTATTCCCGGGCCAATACCAACCGCAGTAAATTTTGAATAGTCAATTTCTTCATTTCTTGATATACACATCACCTCCGGAATAGCCGCATGTACAGCATTTAAAAAACATTCATCGGTGCTGAGCGTTACAAGACCTGCACCGGTTTTTAAACAAGAAGCTGCAGCCATAATCGCCGCACCCATTTTTCCTTTGTTGCCTGCTATAAGTAATGCATGCCCAAAATTTCCTTTGTGTGCGAAAGCAGTTCTCTTCTTGTAAATAGATTTTATTGTGTGCAGCGAAAGCAGTTCATATCCTTGCACAGTATTTAAAAATTCAGATAACAAACCTATATCCAACACGTGAACTTCACCAAAATACTGTGCGTTTTCGGCAAAGATAAAACAGAGCTTCAGCGACTGAAAAGTAAGGGTATAAGTCGCTTTTATTACCGGATTATCTTTGGAATTTTTATCAATAAACATTCCGCTGGGAACATCTATCGCAATAATAGCTGCATTGGATTGATTGATATGTTGCACAAGCTGTGCACTTAAATCTTTCAAAGGGCGATTTAACCCCGAGCCATAAAGCGCATCAATTACAAGATCATTATCATTGATTGTTGGAAAAAATTCCTGTGCTTGCACAAAATAAATATTGTTTGTAAGATGATGCAATCGTGCAAGATTCGTTTGAAAATCATTTGTTCCTTTTGCGCCAAATTCAAGAATATAAATATAAGGCTGCATCCCGGCTTCTATCAGTTGACGTGCGATTGCAAGGCCATCACCACCGTTGTTTCCTTTACCGCAAAAAATTTTTATGCCAGCGCGAATCAGCTGTTGCTCAAGAAGAAAATTGGTGCATTGCCTCGCCGCACGCTCCATTAAATCAATAGAAGCAATGGGCTCATGTTCTATTGTATAAGCATCCCATTCATGAATTTGTTGCGACGAAAGAAGTTTCATAAGAAGCATAAAAGTACACAATAGATAAAATTGAAAAACTCGGCGATTTGTTTATCAGCAAATAAACGCTGAAATTGCCGGCTCAAACAATCTACAACTAAACCAATGCCGTTTTCTGTAAGTATTAATGACAAAGAGACCTTTCCGATTATTACATTGAAAGATGAGAGCAGCAATATAGAAGTGGAGATATATTCATTTGGCGCTTTGCTCAATTGTTTTGCGGTTACAACAAAATCGGGAAGAAAAAATATTATTGATGGGTTTTCGTCACCTGCCGATGCAAAAGAAAATATTACAAAAACATTTAAGAGCGCAAAGCTTAGTCCTTTTGTATGTCGTATGCATAAAGGCGAATACACATTTGGGAACGAGACACATAAGATTCAAAAATTTTATTTAGGTGAAGAAGCGATTCATGGATTATTATTCAATGCACCATTTTCGGTAACCGATTCGGGAAAGACTGAAACGGAAGCTTTTATCCGGTTAATTTATAATTACAACAATTCAAACGAAGGTTATCCTTTTCCTTATTCAATGCAAGTTGAATACGCGCTTCATGAAAATAATACTCTTTCAATTAAAACGGTTGTAGTAAACACGGGGGATGCTGATATGCCCTTAAGCGATGGATGGCATCCCTATTTTCAATTTGGCGAAACAGTAAACGATTTGCAAGCGCAATTTAACAGCAATACAATGCTTGAATTCAACAATCATTTACTGCCAACAGGAAACTTCATTGCTTATAAAAAATTCGATACAATGCAACCGTTTAACGATACTGCGCTTGATAACTGTTTTTTATTAAAAGACCATCTATCTCCTGCATGCACAATAAAAGACGAGCATAATGGTTTGCAGTTGACTATAAATGCTGATGAATCTTACCCTTATTTACAGGTATATACTCCACCACACCGTAAAAGCATTGCCATAGAAAATTTGAGCAGTGCACCCGATTCTTTCAATAACGGCATTGGTCTTAACATTGTAAAACCGTACGAACAAATTACATTTGCAACTTCTTATCAGATAACACTACTATAAAGCGGAATCAATGACACCATTGGCTAATGATGTTGCAAAAAAGTTTCAAAATGTTTTTCACAAGCAACCACAACTTTTTTATTCACCAGGCAGAATAAATTTAATCGGCGAACATATTGATTACAACAACGGCTTTGTGATGCCCGCTGCTATTGATAAAGGTATTTGGTATGCAATTGCTGCCAACAACACAAACAAGATACGTGTGCACAGTGCAGACATGAACGAAGACCTCGAACTTCCTTTGAATGAAATTCACAGGATAGAGGGATGGAAGAATTATATTCTTGGTGTGATTGATCAATTGTTGAAAAGAAATTACAATATAGGCGGTTTTGATGCAGTGTTTGGAGGAAGCATTCCTATTGGTGGTGGTATGTCATCTTCAGCAGCAGTAGAATGTGGTTTGGCGGTGGCGTTGAATACTATCTTTAATTTAAATATTTCAAGAGTTGATATTGCTTTGATTTGTCAAAAAGCAGAACATACTTTCCCCGGAGTAATGTGTGGTATTATGGATCAATTTGCAAATATGATGGGTGCAAAAGGTAATGTATTATTACTCGATTGTGATTCTCTGGAATACGAAAAACTGCCATTCAATATGCAGGATTATTGCATTGTCCTCATCAACACAAAAGTGCATCATGAGCTTACCGGCGGCGAGTACAACGAACGAAGAAAACAATGCGAAGAGGGTTTACAATTGCTGAAACAAAAATATCCTTCAACAGAAAACTTTCGTAATGTAAAACCTGCGCAAGTAGAAGAGCAAAAAGCGGCATTAAGTGAAAATGTTTATAAGAGATGTCTTTATGTAACAGAGGAAATCGAACGTACACAGCAAGCTGCAGAATTTCTGAAACAAAATAACATGGAAGGTTTTGGAAAGCTAATGCAACAAACGCATGAGGGTTTAAGCAAATTATATGATGTGAGTTGTGACGAGCTTGATTTTCTTGTAAAAGAAGCAAAACATTTTCCAGAAATAATCGGCTCAAGATTAATGGGCGGCGGATTCGGTGGTTGCACAATCAACATTATCAAGAAAGGTGCTGTTGATACCATTCCAAAAAAAATAATGGAACGTTACAAAAAACGATTCAATATTGATGCAGAGATGTATGTTGTAAGTTTAGCGGATGGAACACATGAGATATTTCGTGCTATCGCAGCTTCATAATGAAGAAGCAATAATTGATGTTTCAGGAGTTCAAAGCACTGGTCTCCTTCAACAAATTCTCCTTCACATGGGTATCATCACATATCATAACTACTGTTCCTACATGCCCTTTCTGTAAATTGTATTCAGGCAAAGGTTTTAACAACGCAACAACATCGTATAACTGAATTCCGGCATGAAATAAGCTTCAATAGTTCTACAATTTCTCAACTGCAATCATACTTATCTCAATATTCACACCTCTTGGTAATCCTTTTACAGCAATAGTTTCCCTCGCAGGAAAATCACCTTTAAAATAACTTCCATATACTTCATTTGCATCTGTAAACAAACTCATATCACTTAAAAAGATAGTGGTTTTTACAACATGCTCAAATGTGAGTTTGGCTTCACTTAAAATAGCTTCAAGATTTTTCATGCATTGATGTACTTCTGTTTTCATATCACCCTTTACCAATTCTCCCGATGTCGGTTCAATAGGAATTTGTCCGCTGATAAACAGAAATCCATTGGCCTTTACGCTTTGATTATAGGGACCAATTGGTGCGGGTGCTTTTTCTGTATTGATAATTTGCTTTCCCACTTTTTTAAAAATTTAGGAAGGCAAGTTGCAGCATTTCCTTCATTCATGCAACCTATTTTTGTAAACTTAAATAAACACTATGCGCATCGCAATTTGTGCAGATGAAGATCAAAAGAATGAGTTCCTTGAAAAAGGATGTGAAAAAAGTGTTGAACTGATGTGGTTGAATCACCAACAAGAAACTATTGCAAACGTTGATGCCTGTATAGACCTTCTTTTTAATGATGATGATATTGCTCAAAATACTTTAATGCACAACATACCTGTTCTTGCAAATGCAGTAACAACAGCTGCTTCCATGCTTCCTTCAAATTATACGCGTATAAACGCCTGGAGTGGTTTTTTGAAAAGAGACATCATTGAAATTGCAACAGACAACCAAACTTCAAAAGAAAATTGGCAGGCAATATTGAATTCAATGGGATGGAGATTTATGTGGTGTCCGGATGAACCGGGTATGATGGCGGCAAGAATAATATCTATGGTTATCAACGAAGCATATTTTGCGCTCGGCGAAAAAATAAGTACAAAAGAAGAAATTGATATTGCAATGAAGCTTGGAACTAACTATCCTTATGGTCCGTTTGAATGGAGTAAAAAAATTGGTCTGTATAAAATATACACGTTACTGAAAAAGCTGAATGAAAGAGAGAGCCGTTATGAAATAGCCCCGTTGTTGATTGAAGAAGCGAAGAAGTTGAAAGGTTGAGGAGTGAAACCAACAGAAGCATCATAGCAGTACTGCTACGGCTCCAAAAAAAATATTTATAACTGCACTAAAACATTTCCTAACCAAAAAAACATTCTATGGAAACTTGTAATCAAAAACGAATCACCGTGTTATGTTTTTAACGCTGCATCATTCGTTTTATTTAGTAAAATTGACGAAAAACTTTTATGAGAAACTGGAATGGCTGGTGGATAATTATTGTGATAATGCTGTTGATAGATTTATATGTTTTTATGGCTGTACGTACCGTATCGCATAACGGCAGCGAACGAACCAAGATTGCAGTGTACGGTGTTTATTGGCTTATTTCCGCAAGTGCGGTTGCGGCAATAATTTTATTTCCTAATGCGCAGATATTTCAAACAAATGTTGTTTTTCGAAATTATGTGTTTGCAATAATTGTTGGATTATTCTTTTCGAAATTAATTGGCTCGGTTTTTTTTCTTTTCGATGATGTGCGGCGCGGACTTGTATGGTTAATGGCAAAAATTTTTCCGAAAACAGGTGTTGATTTTGTGGGGGATGATACGCATATCAGTCGCTCTGCATTTCTTAGTTGGGCAGGTATTTTATTTGGCGGTGGTTTATTTACAACGTTGTTATATGGCTTCTCCAATAAGTACAATTATCAATTGAGGAAAATTCGGTTGTCGTTTGATAATCTTCCATTATCGTTTAGAGGTTTAAAAATTGTGCAAATAAGCGACATACATAGCGGCAGTTTTACAGATAAAGCTGCGGTGAGTCGCGGTGTAGATATGGTGCTTAATACGAACCCTGATCTTATTTTGTTTACCGGCGATCTTGTAAATGACCGGGCAGATGAAATGCGAGAATATATGGATGTTTTCAGTCGTGTAAAAGCGCCAATGGGTGTCTATAGCATTTTTGGAAATCATGATTATGGTGATTATATATCGTGGCCAAGTGCAGACGCAAAAAGAAAAAATCTCGAGCATTTACAACAAGTGCATGCACAACTTGGTTGGCGCCTTTTGCTCGATGAACATGTTGTGCTCGAAAAAAATAATGAAGAGATTGCATTGCTTGGAATTCAGAACTGGAGCGCATTTGGAAGATTTCCCAAATATGGCAGCATGGCAAAAGCGTACCCCGGAGTAGAAAAATATCCATTCAAAATTTTGATGAGCCATGACCCAAGCCATTGGGATGCGGAGGTGCGTGTAAAATATCCTGACGTTGATCTCATGTTAAGTGGTCACACACATGGCATGCAGTTTGGCGTGGAGAATCCGTATTTCAAATGGAGCCCTGTACAATGGTTTTATAAAGAGTGGGCAGGTTTGTACGAAGCGGGCAAACAAAAATTATATGTAAATCGGGGCTACGGTTTTATAGGTTATCCCGGAAGAGTGGGCATACTTCCCGAGATAACTTTGATTGAGTTGATGTAAAATGTTTTGAGAAACTGTTCTCACTTTACCTCCTCGATATTTTTGATTCCGGCTTTTGTTTTTTTATGAATTCTTCGTTGGTTGCAATCACTTTATCGGCAGAATATGTGGCATCTTTAGTATCAGATAAAAATCTCAGTAATTATTTTGAAGCTGTTTTCTGCTCAATCTTTGATTAGTAAACATCCAGTATTGCGATGCATTACTAAGTCTAAACAAGTCTATCCGGTTGATAACAGCAAAATATACAAAATATAGTTTGTCGTTTTCTTTGAATTTGTATTTGCGGCTCGTGAAAACAAAATCCTTGTGCTAGATTGGGGAATGGATGTTGAAAGTATTTGTGGGAAAAATTGTGTTATAGTGCAAAGTCCTCGGCTAAGCACCAATCTGTGGAGAACCTCTGCGGGGAACGAAAAAACTTATTTAAACACTTACCCATGTACGTGTTCTACGCTTCCTTCAAATTCCACTTCACAGAAAATACCCTTGCTTTAAATTTATCAGTTCCCATTAGCTGGTCTGTTCGGGACTTGCGCCCAATGGAGTTGAGGCATGCATGGTGCATATAAAAAATGCATCGTCATGTGCAGACGATGCATTGCTATCATAATCCTTATGTTTTTAGAAGCGGCTCATGTCTAATCTTCCACCTGTAACACATTTGCCCGATAGAGATGGAGTTGGTTTTGCTGTTCTTAATATAATGGTTTTTAATTGCGCCGCTGTTAATCCGGGGCGCAAAGAAGCAGCAAGTGCAATAGCTCCTGCTACATGCGGTGTTGCCATTGATGTGCCATCGTAAGAACCATATATCGAAGAATTATTTGCCCCTGGCAGTGTTGACCAAACACCTTGACCGGGAGCAGCAATATCAACACTTGCAGCACCATAGTTTGAGAACCATGCAAGACCTCCGGAACTGTTAATAGCTGCCACGGATATTATACTTGGACTTGTATAGGACGCGGGATAGAACGGTGATACATCATCGTTGCTCGAATAATTTCCTGCTGCAGCACAAAACAAAATATTGGCTTGTCCTGCTCTGTCAATCGCATCTTTTAAACCTTGTGAAAAACCACCGCCACCCCACGAATTACTTGTAGTTACAATTTTAAGACCATGACGTATCTTTAAATCTGTAAAATAATCAACGCATTCAATTGCATCATCTGTAGAGCCGCCAAACGGTCCCAAAAATTTTGTATTGATAATAGTTACCTTCCAGTTTACACCCACTACACCTTTGCCGTTGCCACCCGCGGCACCGATTGTACCTGCCGTGTGTGTGCCATGATCATCGCCTGTTCCATCGAAAGTAGAATTGTTATTCTCATAAAAATCCCAACCATGAACATCATCAATAAAACCGTTGCCATCGTTGTCAACGCCATCAACAGGATCGTAAGGATTAGTCCAAAAATTAGCGGCAAGGTCTTCATGAGCAAACATGGAACCTTCATCAATAAGACCAACGACAATAGACGAAGAACCCGTGTGACCTTTTGCCCATGCTTCTGCAGCCTGACTTCCATATTGATTTTTGGGAGTGGAAAGGTCGCCATACATTCCCCACAAAGAGCCATTGGTAAAATATGGATCATTAGATGTTGCTGCGTGATGATAAATGTAGTTAGGCTCGGCATAAACTATTTCAGAAGCGCCTTTTAGTTTATTAAGAGCTTCTTCAACAGCAATAGGAATTTTTATTTTATATATTCCTTCATTGTCGCCAAAGCGTTCCATCGTTTTTGTAAGAATTCTTTTGGTTACGCTTCCATTAATACGCGATAGCACAAATGTTCTTGCATCTTCAGAGAGTCCTTTTTTAAATTTAATCAGCAATTCTCCTTTGTTATATTCTCCTTGCAGGGAGCCGGTTGCAGCGTTTTGAGATGAAGTGCTGTTAATGGTTTTTTCGTTGATAGCTTCTTTTTTACAACCCCAGAGAACGACAAGGCATAGAGTGCCAAGCAGGATTAAGTTTTTTTTCATTGTGTAAATTTTTAGGTTAAAGAAAAAGTTTTTGAAAATTGTTTCGGGTAATGTTTGGTGTTTTTGTTTTTCTCATTAAAGCAATTTTTTCGAATGAAAAATAAAAACCTGTGTAAAGATTTTCTTTCAACTGGGGGAGGAAAATTGGCACTTAAATTATAGAATTAAATTTCAAAAAAAAATTTTTTTATGTTATTGAATATTATCATTTCATGATTTCTGCTGACAAACTCAAACTATAAAACGTTGCATATTTCTTTCTGCAGTTGTTTAAAGTGTATATATTCCTTCGATTACTAAGCAAAATAAAAACGCTGTAAAATTGATAAGGGTTGCTTTAGCAGAGAATGAATTATTTTCAGGCGGGTTTAGTGCTGCTCTTGAACTTTGATTGTGCCTGTCCCGAAAGGAACGATTCGGGATCACTCAATTCGCCGTTCTGTGCTTTATTGAACAAGCTTAGACCAATGAAACATTAAGCTTCAAAATAAAGTGTAGAAATGGAAACACCTTTCACTTTTCATTTTTAAAGCTTTTTGTAAAATAAAATCAGACATCTTCACATCAGAAATCAGCCATCACTTCCCTACTTTTGCACCTCAAAAGTTGAAGCAATGAACAAAGGTCCTGTTACGCAATTTATACTGCATCATTATCGTCACTTTAATGCAGCAGCATTGATTGATGCAGCAAAAGGCTACGAAGCGCATTTGCTTGAAGGTGGTAAAATGATGGTAACATTAGCAGGCGCAATGAGCACTGCCGAGCTTGGTATTTCACTTGCCGAAATGATACGGCAAAATAAAGTGCACATCATTAGCTGCACCGGTGCAAATCTTGAAGAAGACATAATGAACCTTGTTGCGCACAGTCATTATAAGCGTGTACCCAATTATCGCGATTTAAATCCGCAAGACGAATGGGATTTGCTCGAAAATCATTATAACCGCGTAACCGATACATGTATTCCCGAAGAAGAAGCATTTAGAAGAATACAAAAGCATATTCATAAAATATGGAAAGATGCAGATGAAAAAGGCGAACGTTATTTTCCGCATGAGTACATGTACAAAATGTTGTTGAGCGGTGTGCTTGAACAGTACTATGAAATTGACGCAAAAGATAGCTGGATGCTTGCTGCTGCCGAGAAAAATTTACCGATAGTCGTTGGCGGTTGGGAAGACAGTACAATGGGAAATATTTTTGCGAGCTACATAATAAAAAATGAAATAAAAGCAAGCACCATGAAAAGCGGTATTGAATATATGGTATGGCTTGCAGATTGGTACCGTAATAACAGCAGTGGAAAAGGTGTTGGTTTCTTTCAAATCGGCGGTGGTATTGCCGGCGATTTTCCTATTTGCGTTGTACCAATGATGTATCAGGATCTTGAGTGGCATGATGTTCCGTTCTGGAGTTACTTCTGTCAGATAAGTGATAGTACAACATCATTCGGTTCATACAGCGGCGCAGTTCCGAATGAAAAAATTACATGGGGTAAACTGGGCATTGATACTCCCAAATATATTGTAGAAAGCGATGCAACTATTGTTGCGCCATTGATATTTGCTTATCTGTTGGGTTGGTAAAATATAAATTGAAAAGAGTGAAAATCCGGAATTCAAAAGAGTTCCGGATTTTTTATGGAGTTTGTTGCCGACCGGAAATCGGTATTGATAAAAACCACCAATAATTGTTGTAGCATATCTTTTACTATATTATCCAATCTCAATCTAAAATTTGCAACTATGTCTTAGGTTTAGTTAAAGTTGCCTTTCGAACCCGAACTTTTTTATAAATTCCAGGTCTCATATTCTATCTTATATATAGATAAAGCTATCATTGAAATTTTTTAAGCAGATTATAAAGCTTATCAGCTTGATAAAAAATTGATTTAAAGTAACTTCGAAAAAACTATAAATATGACAAGCCGTATAGAAGAAACATATCTTGAGGCAGAGGCGGACATAAGAAATAATAACTATCACGAGGCGTTTCAAAAGTTTGAGAACATTTTATATGAAGATCCTTCGTTTGCTCCTGCGCACAATTCGATAGGTTGGATTTATAAAACGCAGTTCGACAACTATGAAATGGCAGAAACACATTTTATCGCTGCAATGAAAATAGATCCGCAGTACCCTCACTCTTATTTTCATTTAGCATCAATCTTAATTGATCTGGAACGCTACAACGAGCTAAAAAAACATCTCGATAAATGTTTAAAGATTTCTACAATAGATAAGGCATGGGTTTATTACAGAATGGGCATGCTTGAAGAAATAAAAGGTAATTACGATAAAGCAATAAGAGAGTATAAAACAGCAATATTGAATTGCTTTAATAATGATAAAATAAAAAGTTATCAGGCAGATATTGAACGCTGCAAAACAAAAGCTGCAATTGCTAAGGAAGGCATGCTGCTCGATTAACAGGCAAGATGCTTTCATCACTTAATACAATGCGCTCCGCTTATGGGGCGCATTTTCGTTTATAATTGTTTTATTTGCACTTCATTTCCTAAATTTATGATGCAGGCAAATAAATTAATTATTCTTACAGCTCCTTCCGGCGCAGGAAAAACATCTATAACAAAGTATCTCTTAGAAAAATATCCTCAGCTTTCTTTTTCCATTTCCGCAGCAACAAGATTACCGAGAAACAATGAGCAAAATGGAGTTGATTATTATTTTATGACGGCTGAAGAATTTCAAAGGAAAGTAAAAGAAGATGCATTTGCAGAATGGGAAATGGTGTATGAAGGAAAATATTACGGCACTTTAAAAAGCGAGCTGCAAAGAATTTGGAATGAAGGTAAAACGCCCATTCTTGATATTGATGTAAAAGGTGCATTGCATATACAATTGCAATATCCTGACAATTCGTTATCTATTTTTATCGAACCACCTTCAATTGAAGAATTGAAACGAAGATTGCAATCGCGAGGCACAGAAAATCTTGAAACTGTACAAACAAGATTGAATAAGGCAACTTATGAACTTTCCTTCAGACATCAGTTCGATATAATCATTGTGAATGATGAGCTTGATAAAGCTTGCACAGAGGCAGAAAACGCTGTAAAAAGTTTTCTGGGTTTACACTAAAATGGTTGAACCTACATTGGAATTACGTGTTATAACAAAAAAGTTATATTTTTTCTCAAACGATACCGTACATAAGGTGTTCGTTTTCGTACACCTTTCTTCTTATTTTTTCTCTAAACCCTTATCCACAAAGCGTTTCAACATTGGCATACCCGTTGAAACAAAAATTGCGTACAGCTATAAATGTGCTTTGATGAAATGTGTGAGTGGTGAATGGAAGATAACCCAAAAGTAATATAACCGCAAGAAAAGATAAGAAGTGTAAAAAGTGAATAACAAAATGAGAAGCCTAAATTATTAACGTGCTTAAACTTTCTCCGCCTAAGGCGGAGGAGTTGGAGGGGGTTTATGTTTCGCAATTATTTTAAAACTGCTTTCAGAAATTTATTGAAGAACAAGTTTTACACTTCAATAAATATTATCGGTCTTGCTGCAGGGCTTGCAACTTGTTTACTCATCTTGTTGTATGTGCTCGATGAATTGAGTTACGACAAGTATAATGTAAATGCAGACAGAATTTATCGTGTGAACAATGAAATAAAATTTGGCGGTAATTATTTTGATCTTGCCCAAGGACCTGCGCCGATGGGAGCAACAATGGTGCGTGAATTTCCGCAAGTGCAGCAATATACGCGGCTTCGCTGGTATGGAAGTTTTTTGGTAAAAAAAGGAAATGAAAACATACAGGAAGGAAGAGTTGGGTACGCAGATTCCACTTTGTTTGATGTATTCACTTTGCCCGTGCTTGCAGGCAATCCGAAAACTGCATTGAAAGAGTATCATTCATTAGTGATCACAGAAAAAATTGCGAAAAAATATTTTCGTCAGAATGCGGCGAACAACATCAGCAATATCGTTGGAAAAACTTTGCTCATCAACGATACAGGAAATTACAAGATCACCGCGGTAATAAAAGACATTCCCACCCAATCACATTTCAATTTTGATTTTTTTGTGCCGATGATTGAAAACAATGGGAGTAAAGACACTTATAACTGGCTTAGTGAAAACTGGAATACTTATGTGCTTTTAAAAAAGAATGCTGATGTAAAACAGGTAGAGGCACAACTAAATCCGATGATGAATAAATATGTTGGACCTGAATTAAAAAGTGTAGCAAATCAAACTATTGAAGATTTAGAAAAGAGTGGCGGCTATGTACGTGCAAATCTTACACCATTGGCAGATATCCATTTGCATTCAAATAAACTTGGCGAATTAGAAGGTAACGGTAATGCACAATTTGTCTATATTTTTTCCGCTATCGCATTATTGATATTGCTGATAGCGTGTGTGAATTTTATGAACCTCTCCACTGCCCGTTCTTGTAATCGTGCAAAGGAAGTGGGTGTGAGAAAAGTATTAGGCTCGCTCAAGAAAAATCTCGTACAGCAGTTTTTAACTGAATCATTCCTGATAAGTTTTATTGCGCTTATCATTTCGATTCTTATTGCATGGCTGTTGCTGCCTTATTTTGATCAGCTTGCAGGAAAAGATATTCATGCATCTACATTATTTCAGCCAACGATGTTGTTATCATTGATCGCACTTATGCTTGTAGTGGGTTTTGCTGCGGGAAGTTATCCTGCTTTTTTCTTATCCTCGTTTCAACCGATAGATGTGCTGAAAGGTAAGCTGGCAGCCGGTTTTAAAAGATCGTGGTTAAGAAATGCCCTTGTAGTTTTTCAGTTTGTTATTTCCATTATTTTAATTTTCGGAACGGTCGTTATTTATAACCAGCTTAATTATATACAGAATAAAGATTTGGGATTTAACCGTCAGCAGGTTTTGGTAATTCAACATACAGACGCTCTTCGTGAGCAGGGAACAACTTTCAAAAATGAGTTGTTGCAAATAAGTGGTGTTCAAAATGTGACCATGAGCGGGTATCTTCCTGTTAACTTTAACAGGAGTGATGACGCATTCTTTACTTCACCTACGCTCGATGCAAAAACTGCAATGTCTATGCAGAACTGGGTAGTTGATGAAAATTATATTCCCACACTCGACATAAAAATGTTGCAAGGCAGAAATTTTTCTCCGCAATTTCTTACTGATTCAACCGGCATCATCATAAATGAAGCAGCAGTAAAATTTCTTGCAACAAAAGATATCATAAATAAAAAGTTGTACGAAATAAAAGACATCAACACAAAAGAGTTATATGAATATCACATCGTCGGTGTAATAAAAAATTTCAACTTTAGCTCGCTAAGAGATGTAGTAACGCCGCTTGCATTAAAACTTGGAAAAGACAACGGAAATATTTCCGTGCGCATCAATACATCTGATATTCCCAATGTTCTTTCACAAATAAAAAATAAATGGAAGACGATTGCACCTTCTCAGCCCTTCGACTATTCTTTTATGGATGAAGACTTCAACAAGCTATACACTGCTGAGCAAAGAACGGGACAAATATTTATCACGTTTGCAGTGCTCGCCATTTTAATTGCTTGTCTTGGTTTATTTGGTTTAGTTACTTACGCAGCAGAACAACGCACAAAAGAAATTGGTATTAGAAAAGTGTTGGGAGCAAACGTTTCAAACATTGTTGCGATGATCTCGAAAGACTTTTTAAAACTTGTTCTTGTTGCTTCCATAATTGCATTTCCTGTTGCATGGTGGGCAATGAGCAAGTGGTTGCAGGATTTTGCTTATCGTGTAAACATCAGTTGGTGGGTATTTGCTTTAGCTGGTGTTCTTGCTGTGTTTATAGCACTGATAACGATTAGTTTTCAATCAATAAAAGCGGCGCTGGCAAACCCGGTGAAGAGTTTGAGAACGGAATAAACCCCTATCCCCTAAAGGGGTAAAAAAACATAAAGAACAATATATTATCTCGCCTTCAGGGGAAGGGGGCTTATGAGCCAGGCTGAAGAATAAGAATGATGCTTCCGTTGCGTCGCACTCTTCAACGGTTAGCTCTTATGATCAATTTTTCAAACGTTCGGCAGCGTACAAAAGGTGTTCGTTTTCGTACACCTTTTATTATTTAAATCTTTCAAAAACCTTACCTGCAAAGGTTTTCGACATTGGCACAGCCGTTGAAGCTGATCACTCCAAGAGCTATAAGTGTGTCCTTTAAAGTAATAAGCTGTATGTTGTAAGTTGTAAGTTCAAAGAAGATCAACTAAGTTCTGAACATACAATGTCTCGCTAAAAACGGGATGTTCCATGCGACGCAACAGATGACTAATAACGAACAAAAGTTTGCAACAAAAAAATAATTAAAAACCACAAACGAAATCTCGAACGGGAGCGGCATTTCAACTCCTCCCTTTAGGGAGGATTTAGGAGGGTTTCATGTTCAAAAATTATTTCAAGATCGCATGGCGAAATCTGATGAAGAATAAAGTTTTTTCTTTCATCAATATTCTTGGATTAACTATTGGTATTACTGTATGCATGATGATATTTCTTTTCCTCATGAATGAATTCAGTTTTGATAATTTTCATTCGAAGGGAAAAAATATTTATCGTGTAATGCGCAGTTATGACGAGTCAAAGCAGCCTGCACCGTGGCTTTCAGGACCCTATGCTCCGGCGCTGTTGAATGATTTTAACGGTGAAATAAAAAAAGCTGTGCGTGTAATGCCATCGAACGATCTCTTTGTGTTTGGTACTACTTCGTTTAATGAGAAGAAAGTTTATCTCGCCGATGCTGATTTTTTCAGTTTGTTTTCTTTTCCATTATTGAGAGGCAATGCTTCAACTGTTTTAAAAGATCCTTCGAGTATTGTATTGACCGAAACAACGGCAAAAAAATATTTCGGCAGTGTTGATAAAGCAATGGGTAAGGTGCTTGAAATGGATAAGTATTTTCATTTAAAAGTCACAGGCATTGCCAAAGATGTACCTTCTAACTCTCATTTGAATTTTGATCTTGTTGTTCCACTTTCAAATTATTATAATTACGACTTTTTTAAAGTATGGATCAACAATAACTTGTTTACTTATGTTTTGCTTGATGAGCACGCGAACAAAGCACAACTTGAAAAACGTTTTCCGCACTTTATGGATAAATACATGGGTAAGGACATGGAAAAAATAGGCACACGTTTTAATCTTACGCTTGTTCCATTAGCGGATATTTATTTTGCTCCCGGTTCTTCCTTCGATCCTATAAAACATGGTGACAAAACTGTTGTGTATATTTTTCTTTCCATTGCGGTGCTTATACTTCTTATTGCGTGTATCAATTTTATGAACCTTTCTACAATACGTGCAGT
>Ga0081539_10000658_pt1 | contig 69509 bp, 58 predicted proteins | sample TabmetS4T2R2_FD_71023 | JGI IMG/M metagenome (GOLD analysis project Ga0081539, IMG submission 71023) | Tabebuia heterophylla rhizosphere microbial communities from the University of Puerto Rico - S4T2R2 | ecosystem: Host-associated > Plants > Roots > Rhizosphere ...
GCCGCCACGTCTCGGGACGCAGGGCTAAGCGATGGCGGGGACGCTTCCACCGTAACTGCTCGCGCTCCAGCGCGTAGCCGACGCTGCGCAACGAGACCTCCACGCCGTGCTCCGAGCCGAGGTGGCTGACCAGCAAGCTCGCCGTCCAGACCGTCGAGCGGTAGCCGAACTCGCGCGGGTCTGCTTCGATGACTTCTGCGATGAGCGGTTCGATGACGCCATGCGCCGTGCGCGGCCGGCCGCGCCGCTCGCCATCGGCCAGCCGCGCGGCCGGCTCAAGTTCGTGGCGGGCACAGAATCGCGCCCGCCAGTTGTACACGGTCTGGCGCGCGACTCTCAGGCGTGCGGCGACTGCCTCGACGCTCTCGCCCGCGCCGAGCCACAGCAGGGCTTGCGCGCGGCGCAGTTCGCGGCCGCCACAAGGACAGGCGACGAAGCCTTCGAGGAAGCGACGCTCGCGTCGGTTGAGCGAGAAGTCAGTCATCTGTCGTTCTCTGGGTCTTAGGTTGAGACCCAGAATACATGTCAAAGAACTTTTTGCCGACTACTTAAGTATCTGAACAAATGGAACGGCTCGACCGAAACATAAGTTCCTTTGAGCGCACGCTTGACCAGACTCCAAAAGTTTTCGATGCCGTTCGTGTGAATCTGCCCGTCAACGTACTTTTCCGCATGGTCAATCACTTGATGAACGTAATCATCGTGCAACCCGCTATAGCCTTTCCAGCCGTCCGTGAACAGTTCCGCGCCCGGCTCGACGTGCGCCCGTACTTCGGCGTGCAGCGTCAACTGTGTGGCGTCCGGTATCACTTGTGCTCTAACCGTGCCTTGCCGTTCCAAGATGCCCATAACAGCCACCTTGTCTTTGCCGCCCGTGCCGGTGATGACTCTTTCGCGCTTGTCTCTGTGCATGTTGCGGGCAAGGCCGCCGATGTATGTTTCGTCGGCCTCAACCTGCCCCGACAACTTGCCGGAGTTCTCCCCCTGCAACGCAAGGCGAATGCGTTGCAGCATAAACCAAGCGGACTTCTGAGTGACGCCGAGCGTGCGGTGCAGTTCCCAACTACTGTTGCCGTTCTTGCAGTTCGCCAGCATCCACATCGCGCACAGCCACTTGTCCAGACCGATGGGCGAGTCCTCAAATATCGTTCCGACCTTGACGCTAAACTGACTCTTAGGGTGACGAGTCTTGCATTGCCACACACGGCGCGAAGCCATGAACGTCACGTTCTCAGAACCGCACCGCGGGCACGTAACGCCGTTAGGCCAGCGGCGGGCGACCAAGTAGTTAAGGCAGTTGTCGGGGTCAGCAAAGTAAACGATGGCTTGCTGAAGCGTTTGGGGTTCGTTGCTCTTGCTCATCATGCAAGCATGATACACGAATACCCTTGCTGAGTCAAGTATATTATTGCCCTCTTTAGCATCGAAAGAGTGGCTGCGCCGAGCGCCGGAATCGGGCGGCTGCCCACCCACTACACACAGGCAACTGGAAACCACGCAACCATCATGAGAGGCAAGCCGGCGGGCAGTCCGCAGAGTAGGTCTTTGGTGTGATAACTCTGCCGAGTGCCTGAAACATTGTCTATATCCGAGTGCCCTCGGACAGAGAACTTTTTTGTGAACCCTACCGTACAGGGGTATACCTTGTGCTTCTACACATGGCGGCTTAATACGTAGAAGGAGGTAACAGCAATGGCCCCGCCGAAATCGGATCTGCCCCAGGGCACGCTGGATCTGTTGATCCTGAAAGTTGCCGCGCTCGGCCCCGTCCACGGGTATGCGATAGCGCAGCGCCTCGAACAGGCGTCGCGCGGCGTGGTGCAGGTGCCGCAAGGCTCGCTTTATCCGGCGCTGCACCGGCTCGAAAACCGCGGACTGCTGGCGGCGGACTGGAAGGCGACCGAGACCGGGCGCGAGGCCAAGTTCTATCGCCTGACGCGGAAAGGGCGGGCGCAGCTTGAAACGGAGACCGCGGGCTGGCTGCGACTGACGGAGGCCGTCGGCCTGATCCTCAAACTGTCTGAAGGGAGTGCGTGATGACGTGGTGGCATCGCCTGCTTCAACGCAGGAAGCAAGAAGAGGAACTCGACAAGGAACTCCGCTTCCATCTCGATCAACATACGAGCGACCTGATCGCACAGGGCTACAGTGCCGCGGAGGCGCGAAGACAGGCCCGGCTCGCACTCGGCGGCCCGGAGCAGGTGAAGGAGCAGTGCCGCGACGCGCGCGGGACGCGGTGGCTGGGGGACTTGCTGCAAGACTTGCGCTATGGCGTGCGGATATTGGCGAGACAGCCTGGCTTTACGGCCGTTGCCGCGCTGGCCTTGGCGTTGGGCATCGGCGTGAACACGGCCATCTTGAGTGCGGTAAACGGCTTTGTCTTGCGTCCTCTGCCCGTGGAAAAGCCGGAGGAATTGCTGGCTCCGTACTGGGGCAGAAAAGTGGACAGGCAAGTTTGGGGTGATTTTTCCTATCCGAACTACGTGGACTTGCGCGCGCAGAACAAAAGCTTGGCCGACCTCTGTGCGTGGCGGGAGACTTCGGCGGGCGTCAGTTCCGGCGAAAGCCGCAAGGGGGGCGAAGACGAACGTGCGGAGGTCGTCTGGGGCGAGTTGGTCAGCGACAATTATTTTGCCGTGATGGGCGTCAAGCCGATGCTGGGGCGCAGCTTTTTGCCGGAAGAAGTGCGCACGCCGAACACTCATCCAGTGGCGGTGATCAGTCATTCGCTGTGGCAGCGGCGCTTCAACGCGGACGCGGGCGTCGTAGGTAAGACGATTTACCTGAACGGCCAGCAGTTCACCGTCATCGGCGTCATGCCGAAATCGTTCCTCGGCTCGACGTTTTACCTCTACCATTCGTTCTGGGTGCCGGTGATGATGGCGCAGAAATTTGGCCGGCGCGCGGACTGGCAGACGGATCGCGGCTCTGCTTTATTCAGGCTGTACGGGCGGCTGAAGCCCGGCGTGACGCTGGCGCAGGCGGAGATAGATTTGAATTCGGTGGCCGGCACTCTGGGTCAACTCTATCCCAGGGAGGATGCCGACACAAAAATCCAACTCACGACGGAATTGAATGGGCGGTATGACGCCGCGACCAGTGTCATCAAGTACGGCGGTTTTCTGGCCCTGTGTGTCGCCGGGCTGGTGTTGCTGGTGGCCTGCGCCAACGTGGCGAGTCTGATGCTGGCACGGGCCGTCAGCCGCGCCAGGGAGATCGGGATTCGCTTGGCGATTGGCGCGAGCCGCGGGCGCATCGTGCGGCAACTGCTGACGGAAAGCGTTTTGCTCGCACTGCTGGGGGGCGCGTTGGGTTGGGTGTTGGCATACTGGGGCGCGGACGTGATACAGGCGAGTTTCCCGCATGTTCCGTACCCCGTCGCCATTGACTTCGCGCCGGATGTTTATGTGTTGAAGTGGATGCTGGTGGTCTCACTTTCAACCGGCGTGATCTTCGGTCTGGCTCCGGCCTTGATAGCTTCGCGGGCCGATCTGGTCGCCGTGATCAAAGGCGCGGCGACGAGTCCGTCCCACGGCCGGCGGCGCTGGAATCTACGCGGCGCGTTGGTGGTCGCGCAGATCACGATCTCCATCGTCGTGTTGATTTGCGCCGGGCTGTTCATTCGCAGCATGCGCGCGGCCCTCGAAACCGATCCCGGCTTCCGCACCGAGAACCTGGTCACGATGATGATTAACCCCAGGCTGCTCGGCTACGACCAGAAAGCCATCTGGCGGCTCTTCCCAGAACTCCTGCGCCGCATCGAGACGCAGCCCGGCGTGCGCGCGGCGGCGCTGACCGACGAGTTTCCGCTCACGGTCAGCGACCTCGCACGCGGCCCCGTCGTGAAGGAAGGCGAGGCCGACCCGCCGCCGAATCAGGGCGTCATCTCCGATTGCACTTTCGTCTCGCCGAAGTATTTCGACACGATGCAGACGCCGCTGGTGCTGGGGCGCGATTTCACCGAGCGCGATACGGCCGACGCGTCGCCCGTCGTGATCGTCAATCAGGAGTTTGCGCGCAGGCTTTACGGCAGCGCCGAGAGCGCGTTGGGGCGACGCTTTCGCTTCGCGCAGGGCACGCCGCTGATGGAAATTGTCGGCGTCGCCAAAGACGGGCTTTATCGCAGTTTGTACGAAGACCGGCGACCTTACATGTTCCTGCCGATCTATCAGCAGGCACAGGGGGCGGTGACTCTGCTGATCAGCGCACAAGCGGCCGGCGACTTACAAGCGGTGGCGGAAGGCACGCGCCGCGAGATTGCGAAAATAGACGCCGGGCTGCCGGTGGTCGGCGTGATGATGGCGGAGGAGAACATGTCGATAGCGTACTACGGGCCGCGGCTGGCGGCGGGCATGGCGACGACGTTCGGCGTGCTGGCGCTGGTGTTGGCGACGATGGGGCTGTACAGCGTGATGACGTATGCCGTCAGCCAGCGCACGCACGAGATCGGCATACGGATGGCGCTCGGCGCGCAAGTCCGCGACGTGTTGCGGCTGGTCTTGAGTCAGGGGATGCGCATGGTCTTAATCGGTCTCCTGCTGGGCCTGGTAGGCGCGTTTGCCTTGACGCGCGTGTTGGCCAGCCTGTTGTTAGGCGTCGGCGCGACCGATCCCGTCACCTTCGTCGGCGTCCCGCTTTTATTGGTTGCCGTCGCCCTGCTGGCTTGTTACATCCCGGCACGCCGCGCGGCCCGCGTCGATCCGCTGGTGGCCTTGCGCCACGAATGAATCAGTTCAGATCAAGTAGGGCTGCACAGGGCAAATGTGGCGCGGTTGCCGCTCACCCGTCGCTCCGCCGTCGTCTAGCAACGGCGGAGGCCGCCTTGCCCACAGAACAACTCAGGCAGACGGCGAGCACGTGATGTAACTCTTTAGAGCGGCTAGCTGCGGAGTTTACCAAAGCTGCCTGCTGCTGGGAGCGCGGGCGTCCCGCCCGCCGTGAGCGCGCCAGCGCGAACAGAGAGCCGCGCCACGCTCAACCACGCTCCACCTTGCGCGGAAAGGAAACCTTCTGAGCGTGCTGGCAGCACGCTCGGCGGGCGGGAGGCCCGTGCTCCCAGCATTAGCGCACACAGGTAAATTCAAACGAAAGCTGCTCTAGATGACGCACGCCTGTTATTTCCCGCCCGCTTAACACGGTGTTAACCTCTACCCGCTAGAATGCCCGCTGTCCGCATTACAATTTAAGGAAGGGTTAACAATGCGACACTTTCTCCTGCCCGCGCTCCAAGTGTGCGCGCTCGCCGCCGCCCTCGCCTGCGCCGCACAGGGGCAGACGCCCACGCCCGCGCCCGCCGCGCAGCCGCCCGCGCCGCTCGACGACGTGCGCCAACAGTTGCAGCAGCAGGGCGCGGAGATCGAGCGCCTGCGCGCCGCGCTCAAAGAGCAGACAGACATGCTCCAACAACTGCTCGCGCGCGAGGCCGCCGCTGTGCCCGCGCCCGCCAGCGTCACGCCCGTTACGTATAAGACGAGCGACGTGCCGACCATCGGCGCGGCGGGTGCGACGGCAACGAGCGATCAGCCCGCGCCGCAGTCGGGCGCGGGCGGACAAGCCGGCGGCGCGAACGCGCAGCCCGCGCCCGCCGCCGCGCCCAGGGCCACAGAGATCACGACCGGCGTGCTCAGTTCGCTCAGCTTCAGCGGCGACTTTCGCCTGCGCTACGAGGGGCAGTTCGGGCAGTTGAACGCGCTCGCGAACAGCGCCAACCCGGCCGTCGTGGGCAACGAGTTAGCGGCGCGCAACCGCGCCCGCCTGCGCCTGCGCTTCGCCGTGGCGGGGAAGTTCGGCGACTCCGTAATGCCGGAGGCTGACAGACAGAAAAATTGCGTCGGCGAGAAGACCAGGCTGGACGAAGACCTGAAGCGGCGCTGCGGCGAGCGCGAGTTTCAATGGGGCTTCCGGCTCGCCACCGGCACTTACCCCGACATCATCTCGACCAACCAGACCTTGACCGACGTGTTCACGCGTAAGGCGTTCGGCATCGATCAGGCTTTCATCACCTACAACTCGACGCGCCTGCGCGGCCTGCGCCTGCAAGCCGGCAAGTTCGACCGCCCCTGGGACGCGACCGAGATGACCTTCGACGTGGACTTGATGCCGGAGGGCTTGAACGAGCAATACTCGCACGACTTCAAATCGTCGTGGTTCAAAAACCTGACGCTCATCGCGTGGCAACTGCCCTTCCTCGAACGCGCCTCCGGCTTCGTGCTCGGCGCGGACGGGCGCGTGAGTGTTGACCAGTCGCGCCGCGCCGGGCGCGACCTCGCGCTCTACGGCGCGGAGGCGCGCGGGCGCTTCGACCTGACGCCGCAGACACGCCTCACGCTCTCGGCCGCCGACCACTACTTCTCCGGCACGCAGTTCGTCACCGTCGCGCAACTCTTCGGCGCGCAACTGCAAATCCCCGTCACCATCAATATCCCCGCGACGGCGACCACACCCGCGCAGACCGTCACCACCACCGTCAGCATCCCGCGTGACGCCTTAGTCGGCGGCGCAAACACGGGCGCGTCCACTACCAACACGAACGCCGTCAACCGCGACGGCCGCCTCAGCAGCGGCTTCAACCTCGTGGATGTGATCGGCCGGCTCGACTTCAAGCAGATCAGACGCTACCCCGTCGCGCTCCTCTTCGACTTCGTGCGCAATACGCAGGCGCATGACGTGGTGACGGCGGGCGCGAACGGCGCGAACCGTCTGCTGGCGAACCACGAGGACAGCGGCTACTGGGCCGAGGTGCGTGTGTGCAGACTTCAGGCGGAAGTGAAGCCGCTGACCTGCGACAGCCTGGATAGGCGCGACTCGCTCAGGCCCGGCGACCTGTCGTTCGGCTACACCTTCCTGCGCATCGAGAAGGACGCGGTGCTCACGGGCTTTAACTTCTCCGACATCCTGCAACCTTCGGACGTGCGCGTGCACCGCCTCGCCTTCACCTACACGGTCGATCCGCGCGTGCTGCTCTCGCTCACCGAGATCATCTCGCAGCGGCCGAACGGGCTGCTCGGCCCGTTCGGCGCGACGCCGCCCGGCTCGCTCAACCGCGCGACGCACCGCTTGCAGTTCGACACGGTGTTCCGCTTCTAACGGCCGCGGCCGCCGCCGAGCTGTGAACCAACATGGGAGTCGAACTCAGCGTGCGCCGCGTCCGCCGCGCGCGGCTTTGCCTAGAACTCATCCCTAAACCTCGAAATGCCCATAAAATCAGGGTGAAATTGATGGTTTAGGGATAGCTTCTATTAATTCAGAGGAAGCTGCATGGGTACTGCATCATTGCATGGCCATAAGCGGATTATGCACCCTTTCCTGAATTAATAGGTAAAGCCACTCGTCACTTGTCACTGCTCTTATTTCTCGCTTATAGTTCCCGCCTACAGCATTCAGTTTACGGAAACGGAGCGGGGACGGGCGATGGCACGCTTTAGCTTTCTGCCGCGCGAGGATCAGTATTTCGCGTTCTTCTCGCAGATGACCTCTTACATCTTCGACGCGTCGAAGCTGCTGGTCGAGATGCTCGGCGACGGCGGGCAGCACCGGTACGACGAGTACGCGCAGCGCGTCAAGTCCATTGAGCACGCCTGCGACGAGTTGACGCACACGGTCTCCACCCAACTCAACAAGACCTTCATCACGCCCTTCGACCGCGAAGATATATACCTGCTGTCGAGCGCGCTCGACGACATCGTCGATCTGATCGACGACGCCGCGCGCGCGATGGTCATGTTCGACGTGCGCGAGTCGTCGCCGCACGCGCGCCGCTTCGCTGACGTGATCCACCGCATGAGCGTTCAACTCCACGAGATCGTCTCGGCGCTCGCCAAGCCCGTCGGCCTCACGCCGCGCCTCGTCGAGATGCACCGTCTTGAGAACGAGGGCGACGACATCTATCACGCCGCCATCGCCGAACTGTTCCGCCAGGAGTCCGACCCGCTCACCGTGCTCAAGTGGAAAGAGATTTACGAAAAGCTCGAAGCCACCGTTGACCGCTGCGAGAACGTCGCCAACATCATCGAGAGCATGATCATCAAGCACACGTAAAAGTGAGCAGTGAGCAGTCAGAACAAGCTGCCTTTACTGCTCACCGCTCACTGCTCACTACCTATGAACGCTACTTTCTACTTCGTGCTCCTGCTCGTCGCGCTGGCGCTGGTGTTTGATTACATCAACGGCTTTCACGACGCGGCGAACTCGATTGCGACGGTCGTCTCGACGCGCGTCTTGTCGCCGGCCGTGGCGGTCGTCTGGGCCGCGTTCTTCAACTTCATCGCGTTCGTCGTCTTTGGCACGCGCGTCGCGAAGGCCATCGGCGACGGCGTGCGGATGGACTTGATCGCGGCCGACCTGCGCCTCTACGTGCTGCTGGCGGCCTTGTTAGGCGCGATCATCTGGAACTTGATCACTTGGTGGCTGGGGCTGCCGACTTCCAGTTCGCACGCGCTGCTGGGCGGCTACGCGGGCGCAGGCATCGCCGCCTACCGCGGCATCCACGGGCTGCTGAAGACGGAGGTGTGGTATCGCACGATCAAGTTCATCGTGCTCTCGCCGCTCATCGGGGCGCTGCTCGGCTTCGCGCTGATGGTGATCGTCTATTGGTTGTTCCGGCAGTGGTCGCCGCACCGTGTGGACAAGCTGTTCCGGCGCGGGCAACTGCTGTCGGCCGCCGCCTTCTCGCTCGGTCACGGCGGCAACGACGCGCAGAAGACGATGGGCATCATCACGGCTGTGCTCGCGGCAGGCGGACTGGTCGCCTACGGGCCGGGCGGCGCGCTGCCGTCGATCCCGCTGTGGGTCGTGCTGACGGCGCACGCCGCCATCGGTCTCGGCACGCTCTCCGGCGGCTGGCGCATCGTGCGCACGATGGGCACGCGCATCACGAAGCTGAAACCCGTCGGTGGCTTCTGCGCCGAGACGGGCGCGGCCCTCACCCTCGCCTACGTGACGCTGACCGGCGTGCCCGTCTCGACCACGCACACGATCACAGGCGCGATTGTCGGCGTCGGCGCGACGCGCCGGCTGTCGGCGGTCAAGTGGGGCGTGGCGGGGCGCATCGTCTGGGCTTGGGTCTTGACGATCCCCATCGCCGCGACCATCGCCGCCGTCTCGTTCCTGCTGATCGAGTTGATACACAACCTCTTCGTGCGCTAGCGGCGCGCGCCCGCACACTGCGTCCTCGCCCGGCCTTGTCTTCCGCCGCGCGGTCGCCTAATATGCAGGCCGTTCCCCATAATCCGATCCCCAGATAATTTCCGACTTACCCGACGAGTCAGGGAGGGGTTGCTGCGTAATGGAGACGACTTCTGCCGATCCCCGCACGGTCATGGTGGTCGAAGATTTCGACGACACGCGCGAGTTCCTCAAGTTGCTGCTGGAGCGCAAGGGTTATTACGTATTGGAGGCGGCGAACGGGCAGCGCGCCGTCGAACTCGCCAAGAGCAGACACCCACGCCTCATCCTGATGGACTTGAGCCTGCCCGTGCTCGACGGCATCTCGGCGACGCGGCAGATACGCGAGCAGGGTTTCTTAAACGACGTGCTGATCGTCGCCGTCACGGCGCACCACGAGCGCGAGTATAAGGAGCGCGCCCTCGCCGCCGGCTGCGACGAGTTCGTCAATAAGCCCGTGGACTTCGACCGCCTCGAAGCGCTGCTGCGAAAATTTATGCCCGTCCACCGCGCACACAGCGAATGAGGGCGCGGGGCGGCCGGTTTGAAAGTTTTTCAGCAAGGCGGGGAAAATTTAGGCGTAAAAAGCGAACAGGCGCGGCAGCTTTTGGGAGCTTCGCGCCTGTTCATAGTCCGATTGATGTCCTCACCCCATCAACCGGTGAGACGAAGGATTCACCAACGCCTCGGTTGTGCGTAATATAGTAAAAACGGCCGCGCGATGCAAGTACCAATTTGCAGTTTATTGCTGCGTGGGTTTGTACGCTTCCGTTCAGGCTCTCACGCGCCCGTCCTTTCGCCCAAATTTTGGGAATTATGCCTTTGACACACCCAAAGGATAGATGACACAATAGAGGCGACGTGACAGGCGGATTTAGCGTTTACGCCTGGCGGGTTTCTTGGTCGGTTTGGCTTCGTGCTTTGCTGGCGGGGCGGCGAGCATCCGGCGCACGGCCTCATCAAAAGACATTGGTGCGACCGTGATAGGCTTCCCCGCCTTCCCGCTAGGGTTAGGGTTGTGCTGCGTATCTTTCATGCCTCACACTCTATCATTAGTTGCCTTGCCCGAAAAGACCGCCTAGCCACGCTTGCGTCTTTGCCGGCGCATAACGCTTTTCTGTCGGCGGATAATCGGGGTGCGCTTCGGCATTAAATCCTTATGCTTGTGTTGGAGCATATAAGCTAGGGTCTGATACGAGATGCCAAGCAGCCGGGCCGCGTGTGACACGCTGCCTTCAGCGTATTCTAAAGCCCGCTCTATAACGTCGTGCTCATACTGCCGCACAACTTCGCTCAGCGTACCTCTACGCTTCGCCAATGGCGACTCTTGTTTAGTAGCCGGGCCGGACTGTCGCAAGGCATTCAAGACGAGCCGCGCTGCCGCCAGTAGTCGCCGTAACGTCGGGGCGTGCTCCGTCGCGCCCAAACAGGCATCGGCCCGCAGATAGCTTTCCCGCATCTCAGTCGCCGTCAAGTATTGGTCTAGTTCTTCGATGAAGGTGAGCGCGGCCATGCCGGCGTCACTCACCGCGCCCGCTTGCTCTGCTAGTTCCATCGCCCGCGTAAGCGTTGCATGGGCTTCGTCATGGTAATTGAGCCGGGCCTGCGCCGTGCCGTGCGTGGTGAGTGCTTCGGCTAAGAGCGATTGCCGGCCGCCCTGTTCCAACGTGCGAACGGCATTAAAGGCTACCCGCTCAGCTTCGGCGTAACGCCCTTCAGCCAACAGAACGCGGGCGCGTGTGTCGTCCACCTGCGCCACGCTGCCGCTATCCTTCAAAGAGGCGAACAGGCGACGGGCGCGGTCTAAATGTTCGTGCGCCTCTGTGAACTTGCCGACCTTATAGAAGAGATAGCCTAGATTATTCTCTACGAACGCACAGTAAGACAGATGCCCCGCCTCTTCAAAGTGAAAACCGGCGGCCGTGTACTCTATGAAAGCGCGGTCAAGGTAATCGTCCCGCCCTTCTTCGGCCGCGAGATTCCGCAGCATTAAGGCTAGCTCATTGTGATAAGTGCCTTTAATTAGCTGACTGTTTATCTTCTCAAACAAAAGTGCATTTTCAGTGAGGATGCGGAGCGCGTCCGCATAACGCCGCGCGCCGCATTCTACGATGGCGCTGCGGATTATCGCCTTAGCCTTTAACTCACTATCTGTCGTGAGCCGCGCCAGCACACCTTTAAGGATGATGCGCGCCTCATCGTAAGCGCCTTGTCGCCAGTAGCAGTATGCGATTTCGGTCTGTGCCTCTAAGACCTTCTTGGCGTAGGCGAGAGATTCAAAGATAGCGATGCTCTGGCTGATGAGATTCTTGGCTATCTCCTGCGCGTCTTTAATCTGCTTGTTGCTGCCGATCCAGCCCGTCAAGACTCCGGCCCGCAGTAGCACCTCTGCGGCTGCGCTCTGGTCTAAGCCTTCAATGTTTGGCGGCTCTCCGACCATAGACCACAACTCGCCCATTGCTTCGCGGGCAGTTTCGTAGTCTCCGACATTCTCGAACTCGCGGGCCGCTTCGCAACGAAGTTCCGCCTGTTGGCTAGGGGTAAGTGCGGGGTTTTCTAACTGCTTGAGCAGTGAGGGGCGCAAAGTCATGTGAGACGGTCTTTCTGCGGAAGTAGGAAAACCGGCAACATCTTATGCACCTACTCGCCAAACTTGCAAGAAATTCTGCAAAATAGCTCTGTCCGCTCTGCTTGCAAAATTTTTGCATCTCCGCTTGCCAAAATTTTGCAAGCCCACGTTAGCGCAACTAACACTCACAAATAGAGGAGATGACCTATGAAACACTTATGCCGATTCTGCGCCGCCATCGCTTTGGCGTGCGCCTTCACGCTGCCCGCCCTCGCTGGCGAGATGCACACGGGCGTAGCCCCGCCACCCCCGCCGCCGCCTTCGCTGTCAGCCGAGACGGCCGACGCGCCGAGCGTTGAACTTGGCGCGGCGATATTAGCGGTGCTAGACGCCGTAATATCGTTCCGCTAAACAAGAGCAGCTAGGCCGCCGAATGGCGGCCTAGCTTTTATTCTGTGGCGTTGGGCAGACTCAGCGGGAGGGTTATAATGCGCTACAACTTTCGGCCCGCCTAACCCGCGTCTAGCTAACGCGGGGAAAGGTCGTGATTCTCTGACGCGGCGGGCGGGCCGAATACCTTTTCAGAGAAGGCCACAGAGAGGCCGCCATGCCAGAGAGTGACAAGTTTTTAGAGATGCTAAATGATGCTGTGCGAAACAGCATCCGCGACCTGCCAACGCCGCATTGCCAATTCATTACCGAAGGTGAACAAACCATTCTGGTCTATAAGACCCAGATGGGTGATTTTGAATTTCGCTATAAACCGTCTGAGGCTTTAGATATTGATGCTCGGAGGGCTGGCGAGCATTTTGCAAAGATGATGCTGGACAGTCAGATAGCGGGAAAAACGTTAAAGGATGTGGCGAGTAGTGAACTGAAGCTAGAAGATTGGCCGCAGATTATGGCCGTCTGGTTCAAGATATTCTTCGCGCATCTTTTAGGCAATAACGCCGCAATAGCCGTGAAAAGTACGCTGAGGGAGGTGGAACTTGTCACCGCCGCATTCATGCAGTTTACGATGATCCGCCCTTTAGTGCTCATCAAGGGATTAAAACACGCTGAAGTCTCCGGCCTGCATGAATACCTAGCGCGCGTCTTAGAAGAAAGTGCAAAAGAGAAAAAGGAAATGCTTGAGGGTTATCTCTCGGGCCTCAGTCCGGTAAGCCTTGAGCGACTGGCCGGATTCTACGATGCTCTTTACCCTATTTGGTGCGATATACAGGACATTGCCGCCCGCCACGAAGACGCATGGCGCGATATGGTCACGGCAAAATATAAAGATAAAACAATTGTCTTTGACAATACTTTTGAAAGTTTATTCTCAGACGATCTAGCCGATGATTTGTTGAAACGAATATCTGGCGACGTGGACAGTCTTACAGAGTCGGAAGAGAAAATAATCGAAGCCCACGACGGCAACGACACTCCCTCGTCTATTGCCATTGAACACGCGGCGCGGTTGTGTGGCGCGTGGCGGTATCAGTTTAGGGCGCGCACGCTATACAGAAGGCTAAGGGAACAGAGGGACAGTGAGCACACAAACCCGCCTACTGACAAGACACAGTGAGTCGTGACAGTAGAATTGCAATTCTACTGTCACGACTTGGAACAAGCTGACAGTGGAAACATAATCCTACTGAAAAGACGCGGAAAGCCGTGACAGTAAACACTTAAAGTTACTGTCACGGCTTTCCGCGGCTCGCCATTGGTGGGGGTCGGGTTAGGTGCTAATCTGCGCGCGCTAGATAAGGAGCGTGCGTCAATGAAGTTAGATAGATAGCCTCGCGCGTTCGTCGCTTACCGACGCGAGAGGCGATAACAGAGAAGCCCCGCGATGCTGACCTTTTCCACAGAGACGGCATCGCGGGGCGTGGTAAGCACTTTAGCTTTCAAGTGGGGGCGTGGCGAAAAGGTAAACGCGCAAGACTAGGAATCTTGTGGCTTCACGGCCTTGCGAGTCCGACTCTCGTCGCCCCCACCACATATTAACACAGATGTCAGTCTTTCTTGATAGGGTCTTTGTACAGCAACCGCTTGCCTTCAATCCCTGCGAGCGCACCCTGCGCCCGCTCGCCGTCCGTCGCTTGGCGCGCGTTGTAGCGATAATCGAACTCGCTCAAATATCTGTGCAAGTGCTTTTTGCTCACGTGATGATAGACGCCATTAACGCCGCGCTTCAGAAGTGAGAAATAACCCTCAACGCTGTTCGTCGTGACGCACACGCCCTCGTCATAGCGCACGTACTCATCATTGGAGTGATTCACCAAAGAATGCTTGCGGTCTTTCATGCTTTTGAGCACGCCCGTATCGGTCATAACGTGCGCGTCCGCCGCGCAGACTTCGTTGATTACTTCTCTAAGGTTCTCAGCCGTCACCTTCTCAACGTGGCGCGAGTGAACCTTGCCGCCGCGCTCTAGGATGGAAACTACGGCGAACTTGTCGGCGGTCGGGCTTGGCCGATCCTGCGCGCGCTCGCCGGCCTTAACCGCGTGCGCGTGATGCTGGTCTTTGTGCTTATTCTTGGCTTTGCCGCCGATGTAGGTTTCGTCCGTCTCGACAATGCCGCTCATCATTTCAGGCGGGCCGCCCGCCAGCGCGTGCCGGATTCTGTGCGCCATAAACCACGCGCTCTTGTACTGCTTAATGTCCAGATTCCGCATGAGTTGATGAGCACTCATGCCCTTTTTAGACGATAGGAGCAAGTGAATGGCGAGCAGCCACTTGTGCAGCGGGATATGACTATCCTCGAAAATGGTCTTGACCGTGACGGTAAATTGCTCGCGGCAACCGGCGCACTTCCAGAGTCCCTTACGGGCTTTGCGGACGCGCTTCCCGGCCGCTTTCAGGGCCGCGATTTCTGCCGCCGTCTTTTCCTTGACGTTGATGCGGTAGGCTTCGCCTATTAAGCCACAGTGCGGGCACACCGGGCCGTCGGGCCAGCGCATCTGTTCCAGATACTCACGGGCTTTATCTTCGTCTTGGAAGCGGGGTTCTAGGAGTGAGCCTTTTTCTTTCTTCATGGTACGTGCAGTGTACCAAAGATTTGCGGGTGTGTCAAGTGCATAATTCCCCAAATTTTGATTGACAGCCCACGCGCCCGCCTGTAAATTTCAGCCACTCGCGATTGAACCGCAGGCCCAGAGCACTACCCGTCAATAGCGCCTCCCTGCGCGCACCCGCAACTCGGCGCGGCCCTTTGCGCCGGTTGCCTGCCGAAAGGAGTCCCCTCATGAAGCAGGCCACGCAACTGCGTTCCGTTAACACACCCGCCGCCCCCAGTCTGCGCGAGCTAGGCATCTACCGCCTCGCCGACGGCCGCGAATTCATCGTCAGCACCATCTACGACGACGGCTGCTGCCTCTACCCGCTCAACGCCTGGGACACGTTCGGCAACGCCGAGTTCTGGGTCGGCCCCGACGGCCGCCTGCTCAGCCGCGGCCTGCCCACGCACTGGCACGTACAGGACTTGACCGACACCGGGCGGACGAGCAACTACCCCAGGGCCACGCGCCGGCTGCTGTAGCCGAGCGACCCAGGCGCGCACGGCAAAGACACGAAAGGAAGCCGCGCGGGAAAGTCTCCCGCGCGGCTTTTCATGTGCCCGATCTGAAGAGCCGGTGACGTTGATGACCAGCGTGGCGGTCGGGAACGGCGCGGCCACACGCTCAAGGGCCGAGCCGCCCACGCAGTAGCGCAGCATCGCGCCGAGCGCGCCGCCCGCCGCCACCGCCGCGTATTTCGTCAACGTCTCCATGCTCTCCTCCTCCCGAACGCGAAAACTCCTAACCAGCCGGCGCGTTGTCGCGCGGCGCGGTTAGGAGTCATCAACCCTGCTCGCAGGGCGGTTATATGGCGAACTCCATCGCCCGAATTGTCACACGCATTCTACAACAACACGCGCCGGCAGGCAGCAACTCACCGCACTGCCGCAAAGAGAAAAACCGCCCGCGAGTCTGCGCGGGCGGTTTTCCGGTGAACTGTTGGGATTGACCTGCGTGCTCAGTGTGCGCGCTAACGCGCAACTGACCAAGCGACGGACGGACAACACCCGAACAAATTCAGGGGTGCGAGTCCGTTCAGGTCTCAGCCACCTCACTGTGATTAGAACTCATATACGTTTTGATCACCTCCTTTCCAGTGTTGCGCCGATGATAAAGGACAACAGTTTGTGCGTCAATAAATATTTTCACGCGCTGTCTTACCGCCAACGAAAGAGGAAAAACAGTAACCAGGAAATCACACGAAGCAGCACGAAACAAGCGGCACGCTGTTCGGGTGTCTTGTTCGTGTCGTTTCGTGTGAGTTCGTGGTTACTGCTTTTCTTACCTGCGCCTTAGACTCGGCGGAAGACCTCGCGCCCTGCGACGTAAACAGCGTGCGCGTGCTCGACGCCGAAGAAGTAGGCTAGCTCGCGGTAGTCGGCGCAGTCGTACAGCACAAAGTCGGCGCGCTTGCCCGGTTCGAGCGAGCCGATTTCAGCGCCGCGTATGAGACTGTAGGCCGCGTTTATTGTGGCGCACGTGATCGCCTCGGCCGGCGTCAGCTTCATCTGCGTGCAGGCGAGTGAGAGGATTGTGAGCATCGAAGGCGTGGGGCTAGAGCCGGGGTTGAAGTCAGTGGCGAGGACGACGGCGAGGCCGGCGTCAATCATCGCGCGCGCCGCCGGGTAGCGCGTCGAGCCGAGCACGTAGACCGAGCCGGGCAGCAACACGGGCTGCACGCCCGCGCCCTTGAGCGCCGCGATGCCGGCCGCATCCGTGTGTTCGAGGTGATCGGCGGTGGCCGCGCCGAGTTCGGCCGCGAGTTGCGCGCCGCCGGAGAGCGACAGTTGATCTGCGTGCAGGCGCAGGCCCAGGCCGTGACAGCGCGCGGCCGTTAAGATGCGCCACGCCTCGTCGGGCGTGAACACGCGCGCCTCGCAGAACACGTCGCAGAACTCCGCGAGCTTTTCTTCCGCCACGCGCGGCAACATCTCGCCGGTGATCAGTTCGACGTAAGCCGCGCGGCGGTGGGCGTACTCTTCCGGCACGTCGTGCGCGCCGAGGAACGTGGGCACGTAGCGCAGCGGCGTCTCCGCACCGAGCCGCCGGATCGCGCGCAGGATTTTCAACTCGTCTTCGAGCGTCAGCCCGTAGCCCGATTTCGCCTCGACCGTCGTCGTGCCCCCGCGCAGAAACCATGCCGCATAACGCCGCCCCGCCGCCACCAACTCGCTCTCGCTCGCGCCGCGCGTCCGCCTGACGGTCGCGCGTATGCCGCCGCCCCGCGCGGCGATCTCCTGGTAGGTCGCGCCGCGCGTGCGCTGCTCGAACTCGTCGGCGCGCGTGCCGGCAAAGACCGGGTGCGTGTGCGCGTCCACGAAGCCCGGCATGACGACGCGGCGGCCGGCGTCGGCAACCGCGCAGTCTTTCTCGATCAACGGCTCGATCTCGCGCCGCGCGCCCACCGCCGCGATGCGCCCGTCGCGCACGAGCAGCGCGCCGTCCGCGACGATGCCTAGTTCGCTCAACTCCGCGCCCACGCGCGGGCGCGCCGGCCCTTTGAGCGTCACGAGTTGCGCGCAGTTGACGACGGCGAGTGTGTCAGCCACGTTGCTTCCTCCGCGCGCGCCACGTGAACAGGGCGTAGAACAGTAGTGTGAAGATGATGAGATCAAGCAGGCCGGCACTGGCGACGGCGAGGAACGTCGGGCCGCCGTAGGTGTCGTCCGGCGCGCGCGGGAAGATTTGCTGCGTGAAGAACAGAGGCCAGGCAAGGAAGTAATAGATGGCTGCGGTCATCCACGCCGGGCGCGGGCGCGGGCGGTAAAGCTTGCCGGTGACGGCGAGCAATGATGCGTCCGCGAACATGACGCAGAGACCGAGGATGACCGACAGCAGCCAACGCTTCCAGTTCCGTCTCATAGTCACGCTGCTTTACGGCTGCGGCTTCATGTAGCGATCAAGGAAGTCGGCGATCCTCGGGTAGAGGACGAGGCGGTTGGCGAGTTTGTCCACGCCGTGCCCTTCGTCGTCGAAGAGTATGTAGTCAACGGGCGCGTTGCGCTCGTGCAAAGCTTTGACGATCTGCTCGGCTTCGGTGTACGGGACGCGCGGATCGTTTCTGCCGTGGACGACCATGAGCGGCACGCGGATGCGCTCGATCTTGTGGATCGGCGAGACGGCACGGAGGAAGTCTATGTCGTGTTCGAGCGTGCCGTATTCGCGCTCGCGTTGTTTGCGGCGGTAGCCGGAGGTGTTGCGCAAATTTGTCTCAAAGTTGGCGATGGCGCGCTGGGCGACGGCCGCCGCCCACAGATCGGGGTAGAGCGTGATCGCGGCGTAGGTCATGTAGCCGCCGTAAGAGCCGCCCATGATGGCGATGCGGCGCGGGTCTGCGCCGCCGGTCGTTTTCAACCACTCGACGCCCGCCGCCAAATCCTTCACCGAGTCTTCGCGCAAGCGTACGTCGTCGAGGTGCGTGTAGGTCTTGCCGTAGCCGGTCGAGCCGCGCACGTTCGTCGCCAGGATGGCGTAGCCGCGCGCGAGAAAGTATTGATAGATCGCGTTGAACGCGGGCCGCTCCTGCCCTTCCGGGCCGCCGTGCACGCTGACGATCACGGGCAGCGACGCCGCACTTGTTGATGGCGGGCCGGGTTTGTAATACCACGCGGGAATCTCGCGCCCGTCGAACGTCTTGTAGTGGATCAACTCCGGCTCGACGAAGGAAGTTTGCGGGATGCCGGCGCGCGAGGCGTGCGTAAGTTGCGTGAGGGCGCGGGGTTTCAGGTCGTAGAGCCACACGTCCGGGTTGTAGGTCGCGCTGTTGAAGCTGAAGGCGAGGCGGCGCGCGTCGTGCGCGAACTCAAGCCCGCCGACTATGCCCTGCGCGGGCAGCTTAACGGGCGCGGGCTTCGGGCCGAGCGTGCCGTCGGGTTTGAGCGGGCGCACGTAGAGTTCGCTGAAGCCGTCGCGGTTGAAGGTGTAGGCGATGAGTGTGCCGTCGTCGGAAAGGGCGGTCGCATCTATGTCCCACGGCGTCGGGTCGAGCGGCTCGATCTTCTTGCTCTGCAAGTCGAGACGCGAGAGCGTGAGCCACTCGCCGCCGACGTTGGTGCTCAGGAGGAGCGCGCGGCCGTCGCGCGTGAAGTCCACGTCGCCGAACTGCGCCGCGCCCTGGTGCGGCGTCAGGTGCGTCACGCCTCTGGTCGCCACGTCCACGAGATAGAGGTCGTTGTCGAGGCTGAGGGTGTCGCTGCTGCGCGAGACGACGATCTGCTTGTCGTCGGGCGACCACGCGGCGAAGCCGTTGTCGCCGTCCTGCTGATAGACGAGTTCTTCGCGCCCGCTGTCCACGTCCATCACGTAGATGTCGAAAAAGTTCGGGTTGCGTTTGTTCGCGGCGTAGGCGATGCGGCGGCCGTCGTGCGCCCACGCGCCGAAGTTGTAGCGCACTTTGGGCGCGTCGGTCAGCGCGCGGACTTGCGCGCCGTCGGGCGACATCCAGTAGAGCTGTGCGTTCTCGTTGCCGCCGACCGCCTTGCCAAAGAGCAGCCCCGTGCCGTTGGGCGACCAGCGCACGAAGTCCACACGATCCTGGTAGAAGGTCAACTGCTCGGGCCAGCCGCCCGCCGGGGCGACAGACCAGACCTGCGCCGTGCCGGTCGTGTTCATGAGGAACACGACGCGCCGCCCGTCGGGCGCGAGCGCAGGCGACGTGGCGCTGCGGATGTTCAGGTAGCGATCAATCGTGAATTGTTCGCGCGGCGCGGGCTGGGCGGATGCGCCCGTCATAGCGCAAGCCGCAAACAGCATAACAATTGCTAGAAATGCTCTTTCTGGTTTCAGCATCGAGGTTTCTCCTAGATATAAAGCATGCCTACTGCTGGGAGCGCGGGCGTCCCGCCGCTAAGCGTGCGCCAGCACGCTCAAAGGTATCGCTTTCCTTCAAGCTTGCACTTTGGCGCATCCTTTATTCGCGCTCACGCGCTCACGGCGGGCGGGCCGCCCGCGCTCCCAGCATTTACGTGCCGCCTGCGCCGCCGTTGGCCGAGCAGGTAGAGCAGCGCGCCGACGAGGTTCGCGCCGATGGTCGTGGCGATGATCTTGGCGGCGAAGGCGAGGCGGCTCGCCACGTCAATGATGGGGAAGACGGTGAACACGGCGTAGAGCAATGTCACGAGCAAGCCCACGGTCGCGCACACGCGCAGCCAGAGCGGGGCGCGGGGCTTGAGTTGGTGCAGGCCGACGAGCGGGAGCGCGAACAAGACCGCGTAGGCGATGGCGTAGAAGACGCCCGCCGCGTTGTCGATCAGTTGAAACGCCTCCTGCGCGCGGACGCCGACGAGGCCCGCCAGCCCGAACGCGAGCGTGACCGCGCCGACGAAGATGATTGAGTTGACCGGCGTGCGGTAGCGCGCGTGCAGGCGCGTGAACCAGCGGGGCAGCAGGTCGTCCCAGCCGGCGACCATCGGCAGCCGCGTGTTGCCGACCAGGTAGATGCTCATCAAAGCGATCTGCCGGCAGGCGACGAGCAGGATGGCGACGGACACGATGCGCCCGACGCCGCCGAACTCGCCAAAACCCCGGCTCAAGACCTGCGGGATCGGGCCGATCAGATCAACCTCGCCGGGGCGCACGAACGCCAGCACCGCGCTCGTGCCGAGGATGAACATGAGCGCGATGATGGGCGCGGCGAGTATGACCGAGCGGCCGATGTTGCGCGCGGGCGTCCGGCACTCGCCCGCGAGGATGGCGACGTACTCGAAGCCGGAGAGCGCGCCGACCGCCATCTTGCTGAAGACGTTCACGTTCAGGAGCGTCAGCGCCGGCAGCGCGAAGACGAACGGGCGGTACTCGGCGAGCGTCCCGCGCGCGCGGGCGATGAACGGCAGCGCGATGAGCGCGAGGAAGGCCGTCATCAACAGTATGCTGCCCGCGTTGTGCACCCACTTGCCGAGCGCCAGCCCGCGCAGCGACACCCAGCAGAGCACGGCGATGGTGACGATGCTCACCAGCGCGATCAGCCACTTGCTCTCCGCCATCCACGGCGCGCCGAGCGCGTAGGACAAGTTCGTCGTCACGATCAGCCCGACGCCCGCCATCACGGAGATGCCCAGCAGCCACAGATTCCATGCCACGATGAAGCCGGTGAACTCGTTGAAGCCGAGTTTCGCCCACTGGTAGAGACCGCCTTCAAGCGGCATGCGCTTGTTGAGGTAGATAACGACCGCCGCCTGCGGCACGTAGAACGTCAGGAGCGCGAGCAGCCAGAAGACGAGTTGCTGCTCGCCGAGCTTCGCCGCCGCGCCGACCCAGATCGTGCCGACGACGAACACGACCTGCATCAACACCAGATCGAACAGCCCCAACTCTTTCCGAAAGACCGCGCTGCGCTCCTCGACCCGCCGCTCCTCGCGCAGCAACTCGGTCGCGGCCTCAATCTCAACGTTTGTTGCCATAAGATGTCACTTCAAAGTCTCAAGTCCAATGTCCAAGTCTAAAGTCTGAGCACGCGCTAACGTTGGACATTAGACTTTGGACATTGGACTTGGGACTTATGCCGAAGTCGTGGTGTCGAGCACGATGCGCCAGCCGGCGCTGGTGCGACGGAAGAGGAGCGAGAAGCGCCCGTGCGGCGCGTCCTGCGCCCGCGCCAGATGCCAGCGCCCGGTGGCGACGGCGTAGAAGGGGCTGAGCGGTTTGATCTCCAGTTCGGAGAAGGTGAGCGTGCCCATCTTCTCGCGCGAGTCGTAAGCCTTCTGGTAGCGTTCCAGCACCGTCTGCCAGCCGCGCGTGATGGTGTCGCCGGAGACGAACGTCGTCGTCTCCGCGCGCTCGTAGCCGTCCATATAGCCCGCGATGTCGCCGCGATTCCAGGCGACCGCCTGCGCGTCAATCACGGCGCGCACCGCCTGCACGGTCTGCTCGCTCTCCCGCGCCGAGTCCGGCGACGAGACGCACGCGGGCGCGAACAACGCGACTGAGAGTAATGACAACAGGGCGACGATGCGTTGACGGTTCATGTTGTCCTGGTTCGCTTTCGCAAGTCGGGTCGGGCGGCGGCGCAAACTATACTGAACTTGTCCGCGGGCGACAACTCAGACGCGCGCCGCCAGCCACGCGCGCACGTCGGCGCGCATCGCGGGCGTTAGCTCGTGCCCGGCGTCGTAGCTCTTAAACTCAACGTCGCGCGCGCGCAAGCGCAACTGCCGTTCGTAATCCGCGACGCGCGCGGGCGGATAAAATTCATCGCGCGCGCCCGCGAGGTGGAGCACGCCCGCCTCCGTCGGCTGATAGAGCTTGCTCGTCTCCCAGTCGCCGGGCAGGCCGCCGCAGATGCCTATGACGCCGCGCAGGATGCGCGCGTGCGTGAAGGCGAAGCGGTAGTTGAGCGCGCAGGTCTGCGAGAAGCCGAGCAGGAAGATGCGCGCCGCGTCCGCGACGCCTTCCGCTACGAGCGCGGCGCAGAGATCGAGCAGCGCGCGATGATGGAGCGCGACGGAGTCTTCCGGGTGGAAGTTCGTCAGCCAGCCGAAGCCGTAGCGCAGCGGCCCGCCCGGCTCCTTCGGCTCTTTCAAATGCTGATGCGGCCCTTGCAGCGCCGCGACCGCAAATCCTTCGGGCACGCACTCGCGGGCCGCGCGCAGCATCCACGCCTTGTTGCTGCCGTACCCGTGCAGCGCGACGAGGAGCGGGGCGGGCGCGGGCGCAGGCGCATGAAGGTCGTAATAAAGCTTGACCTGCGCGGCGAGCGTGCGGTCGTGTTGCAGAGAGTTTGATTCGTTCGGCATGAAGTGTTACCGGCACGGGAAAGCTTTAACCGCAAAGGGCGCGAAGGTAAGGCCGCGAAGGGCGCAAAGAGTTTTCCTCCGCGGCCCTTCGGCGGCTCTCTTCGCGCCCTTTGCGGTTAAACTCCCTTCCGTCATCAAACAATCCTAGTTCAGATACCCGCCCGGCTCGCCCTCTTTTACTTCCGGCGCGACGAGCACACCGCCCTCTTCCTCAAGCTGCCAGATTTCGTAAAGCTCCGGCGGGACTTCCGTCACGAAGCGCGACGGGCGCTGCACGACGGTCTGGCGGTTGTAGTCCGTGCTCATGAGCGGGTAGGTGATGTAGAGCTGATCGCGCGCGCGCGTGAGCGAGACGTACCAGAGCCGCCGCTCCTCCTCTTCGCCTTCGGCTTCGCGCAAAGAACGCGGCGCGGGAAAGCGCCCGTCCGCCGCCCAGATGATGAAGACCGCGCGCCATTCGAGACCTTTCGCCTGATGGACTGAGGTGAGCGTCAGCAACTCGTCCTCATCGCCGCCGGAGACCACGTCCTCGCCGGTGAGCGGCTGCGCCGCGCCGTAGCGTTCAGTCGAAAGGAGCGCCAACTCGCCCAGGAACTCTTCGGTCGAGTTGTAGCGCGCGCTGTACTGCGCGAGTTGGCGCAGGTCTTCGAGCCGCGCGTCGGCGTTCTCGTAAGATGAGGCGAGGTAAGCCTCGTAGCCGCGCGCGAGCACGAGTTCGATCTGGCGCGACGGGCTGTGGCGGACTTCCTCGCGCACAAGCTCAGCGATGAGCGCGCGAAATTCGTTCCACGTCGTGCCGCGCCGCGCCGTGTTGTCCGCGCCGCCGGAGACGACCAGCGCGAGCGGGTCGGGCGCAAACGCCAACTGCTCCCAGATGCGCGCGGCCGTGGCGGGGCCGACGTTCGGAATCAACTTCAACACGCGCTGCCACGCCAACTCGTCGCGCGGGTTCGTCACCAGCCGCAGGTAGGCGAGCACGTCCTTGATGTGCGCCTGCTCGAAGAAGCGGACGCCGCTGCGGATGCGGTAAGGGATGCCGCGCCGCGTCAGCTCCAACTGTAATTCGAGCGAGTGGTAGTGCGAGCGGTAGAGCACGGCGGTCTCGCCCAGCGGCACGCCCTCCTCGCGTAACTCAAGCACGCGCGCGGCGACGAATGTGGCCTGCTGATCCGCGTCGCGGCACGGCACGAGCGCGGGCGGGAGCGCGAGCGAAGGCCGCACCGCGCGCAACTCCTTCGGAAACTGTCTGCGGTTCGAGGCAATCGAGACGTTGGCGACCGCGAGGATTTCGGGCGTCGAGCGGTAATTCGTCTCCAAGCGGTACTGCCGCGCGTCCGGGTAACGCTGCGGGAACTCGTAGATGTTCGCCCACTCCGCGCCGCGCCACGCGAAGATTGATTGTGCGTCGTCACCGACGACCATCACGTTGCGGTGTTTGACGGCGAGCAGGTCAACTATCTCCGCTTGCAGCTTGTTCGTGTCCTGGTACTCGTCCACGAGTATGTGCTCGAACTGCTCGCCGTAGAGCCGCGCCACCTCGTCCTTTTCCATCAAGAGCCGCTTCCAGTTGAGCAGCAGGTCGTCATAGTCCATCACGTTGCGCGCGCGCTTGCGCTCCATGTAGGCCACGTCCACGCGCTTGATCTGTTCTGTCAACGGCTCGAAGTACGGATAGCGGCGCGCGACCACTTCGGGGATCGGCTGATCCGTGTTGGTTGCGTAGCTGATGATGTCCTGCAAGACCTCGGCCTTCGGGAAGCGGCGCGCGCGCGTGTCCACGCCCGCGTCCTGCACACAGACGGCGAGCAGGTCGCGCGCGTCTTCGGCATCTAGGATCGAATAATTGTTGTCGTAGCCGATTGACTCGGCGTGGCGGCGTAGGATGAGGTTGGCGATGCGATGGAACGTGCCACCCCAGACGCGGCGGCTTACATCGCTGCCGCCGCCGGTCAACCCTTCGACGCGCCGGAGCATCTCGCGCGCCGCGCGGTTCGTGAACGTCGCCAGCATGACGCGCGCAGGCGCGATGCCCTGCTCGACGAGATAAGCCACGCGATAAGTGATCGCGCGCGTCTTCCCCGACCCCGCGCCCGCGATGACCAGCACGGGGCCGGCCGGCGCGGTCACCACCGCGAACTGCTCCGCGTTCAACTCCTCGCGGTAGCGCGCTAGCCTGTCGGGCACACCCGCCGGCCGCTTGATGACGTAACGCTTCATAAGTCCGACTCCGGCTTATAGCACGCCCGTCCGGTCAGGCAAAACGGCGGCGCGCGGGCGGGCGCGAGCCGTGTGTTATGATACGGCATGCCGGTTGGGACGTGTCTCCCGTGAGGGCGTGAGGATGTCAGTTCAGATCGCAAAGCGCTGGTTCACCGTCGGCGAGTACGAACGCATGGGCGCGGCCGGGATTTTCCCCGCAGGCGACCGCGTGGAACTCATCGAGGGAGAGATTGTCGAGATGTCACCCATTGGTAAACGTCACGCTGCCTGCGTCAACCGCCTCAATACATTGTTGGTGAGAGCGGTCGGCTCGTCGGGGATCGTCAGTGTGCAAAACCCGATCCAACTGAACGACTTCTCTGAGCCGCAGCCCGACGTTGCCATCCTCAAGCCGCGCGCCGATTTCTACGAGCAAGCCCTGCCCACTGCTGCCGACGTGCTGCTGCTAATTGAAGTGTCGGACACCACGTTGGAATATGATCGGCAGATCAAGCTGCCGCTCTACGCGCGGGCGGGCATCCCGGAGGTGTGGCTCGTCAACCTCGTGGACGAGCAGATCGAGACCTACGCGGGGCCGGCGGGCGACACCTACCAGGCCACCGCCTGCACCCGCCGCGCCGAGGACGTGCCGGCGCACACCGTCGCCGACCTGCGCATCAACGCCTCGGCCGTGCTCGGCTGAGCGCGCGTCAGCCCGCCTCGACCAGCGCGATCTCCCGCTCCGTCAGCCCGTGCAACTCATAGACGAGCGCGTCCAGCCGCGAGCGTCGTCTGTATTACCCCACTACCCGAAACTCCGAGACCAACGCGCGCACGAGCGTGAAGGCTTCGTCGAAGGTCTGAGCGATCATGACGCGCGCAACTATAGTAAACCGCACCAGCCGCGCGCGATGCTGATGCGCGGGCGGCGGCGTTGCATTTTGCGGCGGCCGGCGGTTAGGATGGGGCGCGAACCCGTAAAAATATTTTCCGCGAGCGCGAGGTGATGTGATGAAATTTCCCGGTGGCATGAACATTCAGCAGATGATGAAGCAGGCCCAACAGATGCAGGAGAAGATGCAGAAGGAGATGGAGGCGATGGTCGTGGACGCCTCGGCGGGCGGCGGCGTCGTCACCGTGCAGATGCGCGGCACAAAGGAGCTAGAGTCGCTGAAGATCGACCCCGAAGCCGTCAAGGACGGCGATGTGGAGATGCTGCAAGACCTGATCGTCGCCGCCGTCAACGAAGCCTCCCGCAAAGTGGACGAAGCCATGAAGGGCAAGCTCGGCGGGATGCTGCCGCCGGGGCTGCTGTAAAGCCGTGACGGGTGACAGGTAAAAACCTGTTCTTCCTGTCACCCGTTACCTATCACCTGTCACTGTTCTTTTATGCTTGACTACGCAGAGCCGGTCACGAAGCTGATTGACGAGTTCAAGCGCCTGCCAGGGATAGGGCAGAAGTCGGCGCAGCGTTTGGCGTTTCACGTGCTGCGGATGTCGGAGGCGGAGGTCGAGCGGTTCGTGGCGGCGCTCGAAGAGGTGAAGCGCAAGATCGTCTTCTGCTCGGTCTGCAACAACCTGACGGACGTTGACCCGTGCCGCTACTGCGCCTCGCCCAACCGCGACCGCTCCATCATCTGCGTCGTCGAAGAGCCTTACAACCTCGTCGCCATCGAGAAGACGCGCAGCTATCACGGCCTCTACCACGTGCTGCACGGGAGTCTGTCGCCGATCCGCAATATCCACCCGGAGGACTTGCGCCTCCAGAACATGCTGCCGCGCCTACGCCCCGAAAACAACGACGGCGTCGAAGTGCGCGAGGTCATCCTCGCCACCAACCCCAACACCGAAGGCGAGGCGACCGCCAGCTACATCTCGCGCCTGCTGAAGCCCCTCGGCGTGCGCACCACCCGCATCGCCATGGGCATGCCCGTCGGCTCCGACCTCGAATACGTTGACGAGGTCACGATGGACAAGGCGCTGGCGAACAGGCACGAGATATAAAAGCAGTGACCAGTGACCAGTGACGAGCAAAGACAAAGTTCTTACTCGTCACTCGTCACTGATCACTTGTCACTGCTTTCAAAACCGCACGTGCTCTTCCGGCGCGTTCTGTTTGCACTCGGCACACTGGTCGCCGGTGTCGTAGTACTTGGCGTCGAACTCTACGAGCGACTTGATTTCGATGCCGTCGAGTTCGGTGGGCGCGGTCTTGAAGCGGACGATTGCGCCGCAGCCGATGATCTGCGCGCCCAGCTCGCGCACGAGCGCGACGGTCTCGCGGATGGCTTCGCCGCTGCGGATGATGTCGTCCACGATGACGCAGGGGTTGACCTCGCCCTTCTGGACGTACTGGCGGAACATGCGCTTGCCGTCCTCCTCGCGTTCGGCCCAGTAAATCTGCTCGGCGTTTAGGGCCTCGCGCACGCCGAAGGCGACGGGGATGCCGCCCGCGCCCGGCGCGATGACGGCGATCTTGGGCAGCATGCTGGAAATCTCTTTCTCCAGACGGAACTTGCGCGAGAGCGCGACCGCGAGCACGCGCGCCGTGTCGTAGTAGCGGAAGGCGAGCGGCATCTGGAAGTAGTGCGGCGTGTGCTTGCCCGACGGGTAGACGAAGTGCCCTTCGCGAAACGCGCCCGTGCGTTTCAACATCTCCATCACCGTGTCCTGCGACGGAATGAGTTGCACCATGCTTCGAGTCTCCAAAGACAGGGATGAGGGATGAGGGATGAGGGATGAAGAGTGAAAGAGAAATCAATCGGCTTGCATGATCACACTTTCATCCCTCATCCCTCATCCCTCATCCCTTCAGAGCGGCGCAAAGCATATCATCAATCGGGCGGGTTTGCGCTACCCCGGAGGACGCGCGCGACGAGCCGGTGCTGCTCCGGCGGGAGCGCGGCGGGCAGCGCGTCCGGCGCGAACCACGCGACCTCTTCGATCTCGTCGCTCTGCGGGTGGGCCGTGCCCGCGGCGCGGCAGCGGTACATGATCTCGACCTGCTGCACACGCGGGAGCGTGCGCACGAAGGCGAGGCGCGCGTCGGCGATCTCCAAGCCGACCTCTTCGCGCAGCTCGCGCCGGAGCGCCGCTTCGGGCTGCTCGCCCTTTTCGAGAAAGCCGCCCGGAATGCCCCAGCCGCTCCCGCCGCGGAAGGCGTGCTTTAAGAGCAGCACGCGCCCCTCGGCGTCGAGCACGCACGCGCCCGCTGTCACCGTGAAGCGCGGCTCGTACAGCCACACGCCCCAACGCCGCACGCGCCGCGGCGCGCGCCGCCACAAGGTCTGCAATATCTGTCGCCACATGCGACGACATCATAAAGAGGTCGGCGTATAGAGGCTAGAGGTTGGCCGGAGTTTCGTGCTCCGGGTTGTTTGAGGGTTGAATCGGGCGCAGCCATTTTTAACCGCAAAGGGCGCGAAGCAAGGCCGCAAAGAGCGCAAAGACTTCTCTGCGTTCCTTCGCGGCCCGCTCTGCGTCCTTTGCGGTTAAATCTTTCGCCGCGCCGTAAATGCTATCCGCTCTCACCGCCCTGTCCTTTGTTGACGTGCTTCGTCGTTTCTCCGTAAGATGGCGCGCAAGTTCCATCACAGCGCCGGCAGCCCGCAGGGCGCAAAAAAGGATCACGAGCCGAGAGCCATGGCAGCCAACGAGACCGTCGCCAAACAAGCGCCGACCGAGCAGCAGGCTTCGCAGTCGGGCGTGCCCAAACGTTTCGTCGAGGGGCAGACCGTCTGCAACGAGAAGAACGAGAAGGGCAAGCTGTGCAACGGCCACCTGAAGCAGATCAGGCCCACCAACGAGACGGCGCGCAAGCACCTGCGCGGCGACGACCTGCTCTACAAGTGCCAGACCTGCGGCGCGCTCTACATGGGGCCGCCCCTCGGGCACGTGCGCGACCCGCGCCAGCGCCGCTACGTCGAGTACGAACAGAACCTGATCCTGCAAGCGGCGGGCGGCACGCTGCCCAAGATCGTGCAGAATGAGCGCGGCGTCTACGTCATGGTCGAGCCTGCGGCCGGGCACGCGCCCGCGCAAGCCGTCGCCCCGCCGGCCGCGGCGGCGAAACCGGCCGCCACGAAGCCAGCGCCGACGGCCAAACCCGCCGCACCGGCCGCGCCCAAAGCCGCGCCGCCGGCCGCGACCGAAAAGAAGGCTGCGGGTTCGACCGAACTGCCCGCGCCCGATCCGGCGACCGGCCTCATCCCTTACGTCCCGCCGCCCGCGCCCGGCCCTGTGCCCGGCGAGACGCCGGAGCAGAAGCTCGCGCGGCTGAAGGCCATCGTCGCCGAAGCGAAACGGCGCAAGGAACTCGCAGGCGGCGTGATCGACAAACACGCGACGGGCGCACGCACGACGCCGGCCGCGGCCACAACGTCGGGCACAGACTCTTCGCCCGCGGCGGACGCGCACCGCCCCGCCGCCGAAGCTCAGGCCGCGACCGGCCAGGCTTCGGCCGCGCCCTTGAGTCCGGCGGCCGCAACCGCCTCGCCCGCGGCCGGCGCGGAGACGCCTGCCGACCTCGCGCCCGAAGCTTCGACGGAACTCACGCCCGGTGCGCCGAAAGACGAGCGCACGCCGGCCACAGGCGTGACGGCCGCAGAGGCCGCGCCCGGCGCGAAGCCCAAAGCCCGCAGGGCGACGGGCACGGTCACGCGGCAGCCTTACGATCCGGGGCCGCAGCCCGGCGAGACGCATGAACAGATGATCGAGCGCCTGCGCGCCGTCGTCGCCTACGCCAAACAGCGCGCGGGCAAAGAGTGACGGCGGCGCACAGCACGACGCGACGCGAACATTCCTAGTGAAAGCGGCGCACAGGTTTATGCTCAAACCTGTGCGCCGCTTTGTCGTGTGGCGCGTCGCCATTGGTGCCGGCGATTTGTCTGCGCTTACTGCGCCGGGCGTCAGTGCGCGGCGTCGCTGACGAGGACGGCGTCTCTGAGGGGCGTGCCGCGCGAGCAGACGAGTTGTTTGCCGTCGGGCGACCAGGCGAAGGTGGCCATCAGGTTGTCTTTGAAGTCCGTCACCTGCCGGGGCGGCCCGCCGTCGAGCGGCTGACTCCAGATGTTGGTCACGTTCCCCTTGTTGACGGTGTAGAGCAGGGCGCGGCCGTCCTGCGCCCAACGCAGCGTCGTCCAGATGATGCCGTTGGCCGCCGGCAGGTCGAAGGTCTTAACCGGCTCGCCGCCCGCGAAAGGAACGACGGCCAGCTTGCTCGGCGGCGCGTCCGGCGTCTGCGGCCCGTCGGCGTAGAGGTAGGCGATCAGCTTACCGTCGGGCGAGACGGCGGGGACGCTCGCCCCGGTGTCCTTTATCTCGACGGGCGGGCCGCCCGCGAGCGCCACGCGCCAGAGCGTAAGCCGGCCGCCACTGAGCGACGTGTAGGCGACCCACTGCCCGTCGGGCGAGACGACGGGGCTGAAGTCGGCCAGCCCGTCGGTCAGTCGGGTCTGGTTATTGCCGTCAACGTCCATGCGCCAGAGGTTGCGCTTGCCCGTGCGGTTCGAGACGAAAACGACGTAGCGGCCGTCGGGCGAGACGGCGGGACTGCGGTTGACGCCGCCGTTCGTCAGTTGCTTGCGGTTGCCGCCCGCGGCGTCCGTAATCCAGATTTCGGGCAGCCCGTTCGCCGAAGTTTTCGTCGCGTAGACGATCCGGCCGTCCGGCGTCCACGCGACGTTATCATCACCGCTGGCGAGCGCCCCGATGTTGCCGGTGGGCAACTCCACGGCGCGCGCTGCGTCGCCTGCGGGCGCGAGCCAGAGACTGTAGATGCTGCCGGCCTGTATGGTCGCGAGCTTGCTCCCGTCCGCCGTCATGCTCAGGGCGCGGTAGAAGTTCAGATCGTTGGTGACGCGGTGCGCCGCGCCATCCGGGTAAGCGAGCGACCAGATTTGCGGGCCGTTGGACTCCTGATTCTGCGCGATCATCACGAGGCCGCTCATGTCCGCGAGCCACTCCACCCGCCCGACATACCACCAAGTCTGCGGCGTCAACACCTGCTCCCCGCCATCCGCGACGCGCACCGCCAGCACGCGTGCGCCGACGCCGATGGTCTGCATCGCGCAGGCAACAAGCTCGCCGTCGGGCGACCAGGAAGGCCCGGTGAAGAAGATCGGCGCGAAGGCGTCGGGCGGTTTGCGCACCACCAGCGCGCGCTCGCCCGTGCCGTCCGCGTTGGCGATGAAGATGCCGCTCTCGCCGGGGTGCGGGTAGCCGCCGCGCACGAACGCGAAGCGTTTGCCGTCAGGCGAAAAGCTGACGGGGCTGTCGATCCCTTGCAGCAGTTTGACGGGCGTGCCGCCGAGCACGGGCAGGCGGTAGAGCGTGCCCGGATCGTTGCGCTTGATCGCGTAGTAGAGATCGTTGCCATCGCGCGAGAAGGTGACGCCGAAGTAGCCGGCGTTGGCTTCGGGCGGAACGATCTGTGTATCGTTGGCGGCGCTGACCTGTCTGAGCCAGAGGCTCTGCCGGCCCGCGTCGCTGAGCACGTAGACGAAGTACCGGCCGTCGGGCGAGATGGCCGTGTGAATTGCCTTGCCGGAATTGGTGAGCCGCGTCAGCCGCACCGTCTGGAAGTGCATGGCACGTCGGCGCACAGAGGCGAACTTGTAGAGGGCGAGCGCGCCGACTAATGAAAGTCCGAGCGCGGCGAGCGCGACGAGCGCAAGCCGCCGCCGGCCGCGCGTGTGCTCGCGTGGCCGGACGCCGGTCGTGGTCGCGGCCCGTCTGCTCTCGTCTGTGCGCGCGCCTGCGTCGGCGGTCTGTTGTGCTTCGCGCTCGCCGCCCGGCGCGTTTGCCGGCCGCAGACCGGGCGCGACCGAACGCTCAAGCTTGGCGGCGAACTCAAGCTCCTGTTTCAGGTTCTTTAGGTCAAGCAGCATATCCTTGACCGTCTGGTAACGCTCCTCGCGATCCTTGCGGAGCGCCTTCGCCACGATGCGCTCCAACTCGGCGGGCACGTCGGGCGCGTGCTGCGCGAGCGGGGGCGGCTCGGTCTGCAAGATTTGTGCGAGCGTGTCGGACTGCGTCGCGCCCGCAAACGGCTCGTGCCCGGTCGCGCACTCGTAGAGCACGACGCCCAGGCTCCAGATGTCGGTGCGTGCGTCAACTTCCAGCCCGCGCGCCTGCTCCGGCGACATGTAGTTGATCGTGCCCATGACGACGCCGGGGTTGGTCTGGACGCGCGCCAGCGTCGGCGCTTCCGGGTCGGAGTCGCGGGCGGCTTGCGGCGCGGCCAGCTTGGCGAGACCGAAGTCAAGCACCTTCACGTAGCCGTCAGGCCGGAGCATGACGTTCTCCGGCTTGATGTCGCGGTGCACGATCCCCGCCTTGTGCGCCGCCGCGAGTGCGTCCGCGATCTGGACGGCGATGCGTAAGGTTTCGTCCATGTCCGGCTGCGCGCGTCTGAGGTATTGGCGGAGCGTCTCGCCCTCGATGAACTCGGTGGCGATGAAGTGCAGGGAGTCCAGCCTTCCGATCTCGTGGATGGTGATGATGTTCGGGTGGTTCAGGCTGGACGCGCTGCGCGCCTCCTGCTCGAAGCGGCGCAGGCGATCCGGCTTCTGCGTAAAAGACGCGGGCAGGAGTTTGAGCGCGACCTTGCGCCCCAGCCGCGTGTCCTGCGCGAGATAGACCTGGCCCATCCCGCCCGCGCCCAACAGCGAGAGGACTTCATATTGGGCCAGGCGCGCGCCCGGTTTTAATTCCGCGCCGTCGGCCGCGAGCGTCTCCGCGACGGCCTGGTAGGCGGGCGAGTCTATGAAGCTGCCCTCCTCCTCGTGCGAGGAGATCAGGGACTCGACCTCCGCGCGCAGCGCCGGGTCTGCGCCGCAGGCGCGGACGAGGAAGTCGGCGCGGAACTTCGGCTCGCGCTCCAGCGCCGCGTGGAAAAGCTCTTTCACCTGTTGCCAGCGTTCGGGCGTCATCTCGGACGGCGACCTCGGGCGGAAAGCTCGGACTCTAATGTTTAATGCGGACGGCGGGGGCAAATCCCCTCAACCGGGGCGGGGCGGGATCAGGCGGACAACTCGCGCCTGAGCCACGCACGCGCGAGTTTCCACTCGCGCTCGACCGTGGCGTGCGAGATGCCCAGCACCTCGGCGATCTCTTCGATGGTCAGCCCGCCGAAGAATTTCAACTCCACCACGCGCCCCTGCTGCGCGTCGAAGGCGGCCAGCTTGTCGAGCGCCTCGTCGAGCGCGAGCACGTCCACCTCCTGTTGTCTGACGACGCGCTCGGCCTGCGTGAGCGACAGGCGCTGCTGCGCGGGGCCGCCGCGCTTGTCCGCCGCGCGCTCGCGCGCGTGGTCAACCAGAATCTGGCGCATCAGGTTGGCGGCGATGCCGAAGAAGTGGGCGCGGTTCTGCCAGCGCACGTGCGCCTGATCGACCAGGCGCAGGTAAGCCTCGTTGACGAGCGCGGTCGGTTGCAGCGTGTGCTGCGGGCGCTCGCGCCGCAGGTAGCCGCGCGCCAGCCGGTGCAGTTCGTCGAAGACCAGCGGCAGCAACTCGTCGAGCGCGGCCTTGTCGCCCGCGCCCCATTCCAGCAGCAGTTGTGTGACGCCTTCGCTCTGCATCTTCACCTGCGGGGCACGCCCGGCGGACTGAAGCGGTGGGCGTGGATTGAGGTCTCAGCCGGCGCGGACGCTCTTTCAGGCGGAGAATTCTACCGCAAAAAAAATTCTCCGTCGTGAGGGAATTTAACGCGCGCCGCCGCATTTAAGGGATAGAAGCGGTTCGGGCGACACGTGAGCCGGATAGAACGCGCGCGCCGCCCGCCCCGAAATTGAACCGGAGAGAGACAACATAACCGAGGCGCGCGCCGAGCGCCGCCCGAAAGCTAAGCAGGAGGTCATCATGAGACAGCAAGCTATGAGAATCGTCGCCGCGTCGAGTCTGCTCCTACTGCTCACCTGCGTGAGCGCGCAAGCCCAGCAGGACAGCTACCGCGTCAAGGTCAACATCCCGTTCCAGTTCAACGCCGGGCAGCGGGCGCTGCCCGCGGGCGACTACACCATCGAGCGCATCACCCGCCTGACCGCCGCCGAGACGCTTTCGATCAGGAGCGCCGACGGGCACACGAGCGCGCTCGTGCGCGTCGCGCCGGAGAGCGCGGCCAAGCGCCAAGCAGAGGCGCAGCTCGTCTTCCACTGCTACGGCGACGTGCGCTTCCTGGCCCAACTGCGCGGCGTGGCGAACGGCACGGACTTGCAACTGCCGAAGTCCAACGCCGAGCGGCGGCTGGAGCGCGAGGCGCGCACGCGCGACCTGCGCGCCGGGGACACGGTGGCGCAGAACGCGCACAAGTACCAGACCGTGACGCTCAGCCTGCGGCAGCAGTAGCTGGCCGCGCCGGCCCGGAGAGCGGCCGGCCGGCAGAAAAGAAGCGGCGCGCAAGCTTGCACTTCAGCTTGTGCGCCGCTTCTTCGTCTCGCGGTCGTTGATAAGCAGCCGCTGGCCGCGTTCGTGATCTTGTGCGCGTCTGTTGGTGTGATTCTGTGTGGTTGCTGGCGGTTCGGCTGAAGTCAATGACCTCTGATGACGGCATAAAAATCTTGGCTATTCAGCGCCGCTGTAATAGAGTGCTGCGGAAATCCTGTGCCGCGCTAGTAGTTCCCGGCGGACATGGCCCTGACCCCTAAGACTCGTTTCGGGCGCTACGAAATCCGCTCGCAGTTGGGCGCGGGCGGGATGGGCGAGGTCTATCTTGCGGAAGACACAAAGCTGCACCGCAAGGTCGCGATCAAGTTCCTCCCGCCGAGCACCAGCGCGAGCGAGCAGGCCAACCGCCGACTCCTGCGCGAAGCCAGGGCCGCCGCCACGCTCGATCACCCGAACATCTGCGCGATCCACGAAGTCGGCGACGAAGAGGGGTGCAGCTTCATCGTCATGCAGTACGTCGAGGGCGAGACGCTGGACGCGCGGATGAGGCGGCGACCGCTCGACCTGGCCGACGTGCTGGCCGTCGCCACGCAGGCCGCCGACGCGCTGGCCGAGGCGCACGCGCACCGCATCATCCACCGCGACATCAAGCCTTCCAACATCATGGTGACGGCGCGCGGGGCCGCGAAGGTGATGGATTTCGGCCTGGCGAAGATCGAGCGCGCGGGCGCGGGCGTCGAGAGCGAGGCCGACACGCAGAGCCTGCTGTCCACGCCGGGCATGATCGTCGGGACAGTGCCCTACATGTCGCCGGAGCAGGTCAGGGGCGAGCCGCTCGACGCGCGCACAGACATCTTCAGCCTCGGCGTCGTGCTCTACGAGATGATTACGGGGCAGCAGCCGTTCGCCGCCCCAAGCGTCGCCGCCATCATCTCGGCGATCATGACCCGCGAGCCGCCGCCGCACGCGCGGTATTCCAGGGAAGCGCCGGCCGAGTTGGAGCGGATCGTCAGTAAGGCCCTGCGCAAAGACCGCGAGACGCGCTACCAGACGGCCAAGGACTTGTTGCTCGACCTGCAAAGCCTGCGCGACGAACTGCAATTCGAGGCCCGGCTGGAACGCTCCGCGCCGCCGGACGCGGGCGCGGATAAGCGCGCTGCCGGCAGCGCCGCGTCGCAAGTAGCCTTGACCGAACCACTCCCGGCGGCGCGCACGACCGCCGCCGAACAGGCGACGCGCGCGTCCGCCGAGCCGCGCGGCGTCGCGCCCCGGCGGCGGGCGGCGTCAGGCAGGCTCGCGCTGGGCGCGCTGGCTGTCTTACTGGTCGCGGCCGGCGCGGGGTGGTTTTACTGGCGCAGCGTCCGCGTGCGCCGGGCGCGCGCGCAACTGCCGCGCATCGAACAACTCGCGCAGGAGCAAAAGTATTTTGAGGCGTATGATCTGGCCGCCGCGGCGCAGCAGTACCTCGCCGACGACGCGACGCTCACGCGGCTGATGCCGACCATCTCCGACACGCTCTCGGTCACGACCGAGCCGACGGGCGCGCAGGTCTATCTCAAGCGTTTCGCGCCGGACGAGGCGGGCCGCTTTCCGCCGCGCGAGCTTGTCGGCACGACGCCCGTCAGCGACGTGCGCATCGCGCGCGGGCAGTACATCCTCTACATCGAGAAGCAGGGCTTTGCGAGCACCGAGCAGACCGTGTCGGGCGCGATCATGCACGCCGGGAACGCGCTCGTCGTGCCGCCGCCCATTCGGATCGCGCAGAAGCTGCTCGCCGCCGACAAAGTGCCTGACCGCATGGCGTTCGTGCCGGGCGGCGAGTACAGGCTGGTAGCCTGGGCGCGGCCCACCGACGCGCGCGTGCAGCTCGCCGACTACTTCATAGACAAGTACGAGGTGAGCAATCAGGACTACAAAGAGTTCATCAACGCGGGCGGCTACCTGAAGAAGCAGTACTGGCAACACCCGTTCGTGAAAGACGGGCAGACGCTTTCGTGGGAAGAGGCGATGAAAGAGTTCCGAGACCACACGGGGCTGCCGGGGCCGCGCAGCTGGTCGAACCAGAATTTCCCCGACGGCAAGGGCGAGCACCCGGTCACGGACATCACTTGGTACGAGGCGGCGGCCTACGCCGCGTTCAGGGGCAAGCGCCTGCCGACCATCTTCGAGTGGGAGAAGGCCGCCCGCAACGGCAACGTCTCGCCGTTCGGGAATTACATGCCCTGGGGCATCTTCTACCCCGGCGACACGCTCGACTACCGCGCCAACTTCAGGAACAACGGCACGCTGGCCGCGGGCAGCGCGGAGTTCGGGATGAGTCCGTTCGGGGCTTACAACATGGCCGGCAACGTCTCGGAGTGGGCGCTCAACGAGACCTCGCAGGGCTTCGTCGCGGGCGGCGGCGCATGGGGCGAGCCGACCTACATGTTCGCCAACTACGGCACGTTCCCCGGCTTCTACAACTCGGCCAAGCTCGGCTTCCGCTGCGCGCTCAGTGCGCCCGGCGCGACCGGCGATCAGGGCGCGGCGCGCATCGAGATCAAGGAAGAGATTCCCGTCTACACGCCTTCGAGCGAGGCGAGCTTCAACAATTGGCTCAGCTACTACCGCTACGACAAGACGCCGCTCGACCCGCAGATCGTTGAGACGCAGGAGACGGCCGAGTGGCGGCGCGAGAAGATCACCTTCAACGGCGCGGGCGGCGAGCGCGCGATAGCCTACCTTTACCTGCCGAAGAACTTCGCGCGCCCCTTGCAAGTCATCCACTTCGTGCCGCCCGGCGACGTGGAGGGCGGGCTGCGCCCGCTGCCGCAGGCGATGGAGGATGTGCTCGCGCCATTCATCAAATCGGGGCGGGCAACCTTTGGCGTGGTGATCAAAGGCTACATCGAACGTCTCCGGCCGGAGAGCTATAACGAGCCGGAGCCGACGAAGGCCGAGTACCGCGACAAGATCGTCAACTGGATTACCGACCTGCGGCGCGGGCTGGACTACCTGGAGACGCGTGACGATGTGGACGCGGGCCGCATCGCGTTCTTCGGGCCGAGTTCGGGCGCGCGCATTGGGCTGATCCTGGCGGCGGTCGAGCAACGCTACCGCGCGGTCGCGCTGATGGGCGCGGGCGTGCGCAAGCCTTACGCCCAGTGGATCGCCGAGGCCAATATGATCAACTTCGCCCCGCACATCCGCGCGCCCAAGCTGATGATACACGGGCGCTACGACGAGAACCTGTCGCTCAAGACCGAGGCCGAGCCGCTCTACAAGCTGCTGCGCGAGCCGAAGCGCCTGGTGCTCTACGACGGCGGGCACATCCCGCCCTTCGAGTTCTTCGTGCCCGTGCTGAACAGTTGGCTGGATGAAACGATGGGGCCGGTCAAGCGCGAATGATGTGAGTTTTGCCGACGAGAGTTGTCCCGCCCAGCGCCGTGTCTTCGGTCTTAATTTGTCGCCCCTTTAACCTTCGCGCACGATCAAGCCTTCCGGCGCGAAATTCCACTTGAGCATCTGCACGTCCGCCTCCGCGCCGAGCGCGTGCTCGACGCGCTCCCGCTGCCCTTCCGCGCAGAGGAACGCGATGCAGCCGCCGCCGCCCGCGCCACACACCTTCGCCGCCTCCGCGCCGTTGGCGAGCGCCTGCTCAACTATCCGCTCCATGTGCGGCGTCGTGATGTTAGGCGCGAGGCGCTTGCGGTTCGGGTAGGCGGCTCGCATGACGGCGCGCACCTCGTCCCAGTCGTTCGTGATGAGCGCGGCACGCATGCGCAGGGCGGAGTCGCGGATGCTCTCGAAGAGTCGGAAGATGGTCGGGTCGCCGTCTATGTGCGTCTTGAACATCTCCCAGTTGTTGATGCCGGACATGCGCGGCTCGCCCGTGTAGCAGATAGCGAGGCGGCGTTCGAGCGCGGCCGCGTCAATCCGCAACTCCTCGCGCTCGATGCCGTCCGCCCGCCAGTGGACGCAGTTCGCGCCGCCGTAGAACGCGCCGTAGTAGTCCTGAAACCCAGCGGGCACGCGGATGACCGCCGTCTCGATGTTCGCCGCGATGATAATGAACTTGCTCGGCGGGTAGCGGTCGCCGACCAGCCGGTTGAGCGCCCCGATGCACGCAATCGCCAGCGCGCTCGACCCACCTAAGCCCGCGCCCGCGGGCGCTGACGATTCCGCGACGAGATGAAAGCCCACGTCCGGCTTGAAGAAGTGCACCAGCTTGGAGATCAATTCCAGCCGCTCCTCGTGCACCAGTTCGGCCACGCCCGCCAGGTTCGTCTCAAACGCGAGGCCGCGGTCGCGCGATTCCAGAATCACGCGATCATCGGTACGCGTCTCGATGCGGCAGCGCGCGTAGAGCGACAGGCCGAAGTTCACCGTCGCCGCGCCGGGGTGGAACAGGTACAGCGGCCAGATGTCAATCGTCCCACCCGCCAGATCAACGCGCGTCGGCGCAATAGACTCAATAAGCATAAGGGATGCGGGATGCGGGATGAGGGATGAATAAGAAGTGATGAACGTTTTTATTCATCCCTCATCCCTCATCCCTCATCCCTTTCTTCAGTCTCCTTCTCCCGCTTTCGCGCGCCGCTGCTTCGTCTCTTTGGCGCGGCGGGCGAGCGGGGTGGGTAGGTGTTCCTTAATCTCCGCGCCGAGTTCATGCAGCTTCTCCTGCGCGGCGTGCTCAAGCTCGTGGACGCGTTCCGGGTCGGCCTCTTCCACCCGCGGCGAGAGCCAGTAGCGTTCCGCCAGGTAGAACGCGGCGACGCCGACGACGACGATGACGAGCAGGAACTTGCCGAGCCGCTGGAAGTCGCCGATGAAGTTAGTGACGATACTGTGGAAGAAGTAGCCCGCGCCGCTCAGGATGAAGACCCACGCGAAGCAACTCAGCAGCGTGACCGGCAGAAAGCGCGGGTAGCGCATCTTCGCCACGCCGTAAAAGATGCACGTCGCGGTGCGCAAGCCGTAGACGTACTTCGACAGGAAGATCGCGAACGGGCCGAACGTGCCCGTCAGCCGCTCGATGCGCGGGCGCGCGGCGCGGTAGAAGCGGTACTCGCGCACGTTCGAGCGAAACCAGCGCCCCAGCCCGTAGGCGATCTGGTCGCCCGCCATGCCGCCCGCCGTGCCCGCGCCCAGCACCTTCAAAAAACTGTACTCGCCGAAGAACCCGCTCTGCGCCAGCACGCCCGCCAGCAGCAGCGTAATATCCCCCTCAATCATCGCGAGGAAGAACACCGCGTACAGGCCGTACTGCTCAACCAGCTTGTAGAAAAAATGCCCAAACATGAAGATCAGTAGGCAGTAGGCAGTAGGCAGTAGGCAGTAGGAGCAGGTTTTGTATTAACTGCCTACCGCCTACTGCCTACTGCCTACTCTCCTTCGGTTTGACCACGAGCACGGGGCAGTGCGCGTGGCGCACGACCGACTCGGCCGTGGAGCCGAAGAGCATGCGCCCCAGGCCCGTGCGCCCGTGCGAGGAAATGACGATCAGATCAACGTCGCGCTCGGCGGCGACGCGCACGATCTCGGCCGCCGCCTCGCCGTGTACGATCACTTCTTCCACGTCAAGCCCGGCGCACTCCTCGCGCTCCGCGAGGCGCGGCAACTCGCGCTCCGCCGACTGCTGCAACTGCTCGCTCACGTCAACGGCCGGCAGCGGCTCTGCCACCGGCGCGTAACCGACCGGCGGCATCAGCGGCTCAACCACGTGCAGACAGATGACGCGCGCGCCCGCCGCCCGCGCCATCTGCGTCGCGTAGGGCAGCGCGCACTCGGCGCACTCGCTGAAATCGGTCGGCAGCAGGATCGAGCGGATGTGCATAATGGATGAGGGATGAAGGATGAGGGATGAGGGATGAATAAGACTCAGGCACGCTGAGCAGTTTTATTCATCCCTCATCCCTCATCCCTCATCCCTTTCATTCGTGCGCCATTCTACACGGAGAAGCACTTGTTTGACAGCCCCGCACCCCTTTGTTAGGATTTCGCCGCTGCCTACCGTCGCACAAAACGCGCCCGCGTCTGGAGAACAAAAGCCATGACCAGCACAGCCACAGCCAGCAGTTATCTCGGCGTTGACGTTTCCGGCGCGACCCTGCGCGCGGCGCTCGTCGGCGCGGACGGGCGCGTCGCGGAGCGGCGCGAGGCGGCGCTCGAACGCGGCGCGCTGCCGGCGCAGGTGGCGCAGGTGGTCAGCGAGTTGCGCGACGCCAACCCGCAGATCGCGGCGCTCGGCATCGGCGTGCCCGGACTCGTCAGCCCGGAGACGGGGCGCGTCATCGTCTCGACCGATCTGCCCGCGGCCGCGCGCGGCGACCTGCGCGCCGAACTGCAACAGGCGACGGGTCTGCCCACCACTTTGGAGAACGACGCGAACGCTGCCGCCTACGGCGAGTACGTGGCGGGCGCAGGCGCGGGCTGCCGCAACCTCTTCTACATCACCATCGGCGCTGGGATAGGCGGCGCGCTCATCCTCGACGGCCGGCTCTGGCGCGGCGCGTCCGGCTTTGCCGGCGAGATCGGCCACATCACCATAGACCCGGACGGCATCCTCTGCACCTGCGGCAATGTCGGCTGCCTGGAAACGGTCGCCTCCGCGCCCAACATCGTCCGCCGCACGCACGAGCGCCTGCTGCGCGACAGCACCTCTTCGCTCTCGCGCCTGGGCCTGGCCAAAGACTTCACCGCCGCCGACATCGCCCGCGAGGCCAACAACGGCGACGACTTCGCCCACCTCATGCTCGAACGCACGGGCCGCTACATCGGCACGGCCGTCGCGACCGTCATCAACCTCCTGAACCTCGAACGCATCGTCCTCGGCGGCACCATCATGGAAGCCGGCGATTTAATTCTGCAACCCATCATCCGCGAAGCCGGCAAACGCTCCTTCCAACCCTGCTTCGAAGCCACCCAGATCGTCGCCGCCGCCCTCGCCACCGACGCCGTCCCCGTCGGCGCAGCCATGCTCGCCCGCGACGCGGCAAAGTAGCAATGATGAAGTTCATTAAACGCAAGAAGAAAGCTCCTCGACCTAAGTCTGTCCCTAGCCTCGGCACTGTCAAACTCGACGACGAGTTGATGACGGTTGATTTCCAACTTATGGATAAGTTCCAAGGGTTCTCCGCGGAACTTGTCCGCGTGCCTTTGCTGGGCATAGCCGTCTTCGGCTTCCTGCTCAAGGACGTGTTCCTCGTCAAGGACAGTTCACCAGCAGTCGTAATCACATCCGGCCTGGCAGTAATATTCTTCGCTCTATCTGGCGCGGCAGCTCTATACCACCGTTATCTGTCAACAGACTCAATGGCCTGCCACATACGGTATCTGCGGATTATCGAACTTCTTGAACCCAAGGAAGGTAAAGAAGAGGAGGTTAAAGAGGAGAAAGCCGAAGCCAAGGAAGCTAAGGCCGCGCAGCTTGATGATAAAGGAAAGAAGTGGCTGACAGACGAGCAGCGTGACGAGCAGCAGGAATGGCACGGATCGCTTAAGAGGTCAGGTAAATGTCTAAAATACTCCGCCATCCTGTTGGCCCTGGGCGGAATGTCTCTGGCCACGGCCTTCGTCATCCTCCTCGCCTCAAAGCTTTGCGTGCGGTGTTAACAAGCTCTCTGGTTGCAACACGAAGGATACGGGCGCGTGCGGTTTCGCGCCTGTTTTGTTATGTTAGAGAAGTAGAATCAGGGTGAATATATGGATGCGCTTCAGGAGTTTATTGAAGACATTGAAGACTGGCTTGCTGGGTTGGAACGGCGCGACGAGTCAACCGTTCCGCACGAAGAAGTGATCGTTCAGTTACGGCGAGCCGGCATTATTCCCACGCCATCCGACGACCAGAATTGATGAATCCCGAACGCATCAGAAATTTCTCGATCATCGCGCACATTGATCACGGCAAGTCCACGCTGGCCGATAGGCTGTTGCAGTTGACGGGCGCGCTCTCCGAGCGGGAGATGTCGGAGCAGGTGCTCGACGACATGGACTTGGAGCGCGAGCGCGGCATCACGATCAAGGCGCACGCCGTGCGGCTCGACTACAGGGCGCGGGACGGCGAGGCTTACGTGCTGAACCTGATCGACACGCCGGGGCACGTGGATTTCACGTATGAGGTGTCGCGCTCGTTGTCGGCGTGCGAGGGGGCGCTTCTGGTGGTGGACGCGTCGCAGGGCGTCGAGGCGCAGACGCTGGCGAACACTTACCTGGCGATTGAGCACAATCTGGAACTGATCCCCGTCATCAACAAGATCGATCTGCCGGGCGCAGAGCCGGAGAAGGCCATCGAGCAGATCGAGCACGTCATCGGGCTGGACACGCACAACGCCGTGCTGACGAGCGCGAAGACGGGGCTGGGCGTGGACGAGGTGCTAGAGGCCATCGTGCGCGACGTGCCGCCGCCGCGCGGCGACCGCGAAGCGCCGCTCAAGGCGCTCATCTTCGATTCGTGGTACGACTCCTATCGCGGCGTCATCGTTCTGTTCCGCATCATTGACGGGCGGATCAGACCCGGCATGAAGATTCGCTTCCTCAACACGGGGCGCGACTACCAGGTGGAGACGCTCGGCGTCAATCGCCCGCGCCCGACGCCGATTGACGAGTTGGGCGTCGGCGAAGTCGGCTTCCTCACGGCTTCGATCAAGACGGTCGCCGACGTGCAGATCGGCGACACGATCACCGAGGCCGCGCGACCCACGAAAATTCCCTTCCCCGGCTTCCAGGAGATCAAGCCGATGGTCTTCGCCGGCTTGTATCCGGTCGAAGCGAATCAATATGAAGAACTGCGCGATGCGCTCGACAAGCTGCGGCTGAACGACGCCTCGTTCTTCTACGAGCCGGAATCCAGCGCCGCGCTCGGCTTCGGCTTCCGCTGCGGCTTCCTCGGCCTCCTGCACATGGAGATCGTGCAGGAGCGTTTGGAACGCGAGTTCAACCTCGATCTGATCACGACCGCGCCGGGCGTGCGCTACCGCGTGACGACGACCGACGGCGAGGTGATCGAAGTTGACTCGCCCGCGAAGATGCCCGACGCCGTCCGCATCGCCAGGATCGAGGAGCCGGTCATCGAGGCGACTATCCTCACGTCGGACGAATACCTCGGCGGCATCCTGCCGCTCTTGGAAGAGAAGCGCGGCGTGCAGAAGAAGTTCGAGTACATTGCCGAGAAGCGCGTGATGCTTGTCTACGAACTACCCCTGAACGAGATCGTGCTCGACTTCTACGACCGGCTGAAATCCGTCTCGCGCGGCTACGCGTCGCTCGACTACCACTTCACGGACTACTGGGAGAGCGACCTCGTCAAGCTCGACCTGATGGTCGCGGGCGAGCCGGTGGACGCGCTTTCGATCATCGTCCACCGCGGCAACGCGCAGGCGCGCGGGCGCTTGCTCGCCGAGAAGATGCGCCAACTGATCCCGCGCCAGTTGTTTGAAGTACCTATCCAGGCCGCCATCGGCAACAAGGTGATCGCGCGCGAGACCGTCAAGGCGCTCGGCAAGAACGTGCTCGCCAAGTGCTACGGCGGCGACATCACGCGCAAGCGCAAGCTCCTCGAAAAGCAGAAAGAGGGCAAGAAGCGCATGAAGCGCGTCGGGCGCGTCGAGATTCCGCAGGAAGCTTTCCTTGCCGTCCTCAAGGTAAACGAATAGAATGCGGCGCACGTAGGCTGAACATGATTCGCTGAAACGCATGCAGATCGAACTGACATTTCCGCCCTGGTAAGTTGCTAGCCACAGGGCCATCCGCCAGCGCGCGCCGTCCATCGCGCGCCGATTGTGGCGTGCCCTGGCCCGCTCGTTGATTCCTCCGCCGCCAAAGATTGACGCAGACCGCTCACCCACACAGGCGTCAATAGTTCCGGCCAAGAGAGGAATCAGCAAATGTCTCAACACACACTGTCGCACTCCGCCTTGCCGCCGGCCGGCAAGGCTGGGCGAGGCTTGCGCGCCTTCGCGCTCGCGCTGCTCGCGATTGAGTTTCTGGACGAGTTGGCGGACGGCTCGTGGCAGGCCGCGCGCCCTCTGATCCGCGACGAGCTGGCGCTCACCTACGCGCAGATCGGGCTGCTCCTGAGCGTGCCGAAACTTGTCGGCAACCTGCTTGAGCCGGCGATCTTCATTACGGGCGACACGCCGCGCCGCCATGCGCTCGTCCTGTGGGGCGGCGCGGGCTACACGCTGGCGCTGCTGCTGGTGGCCGCGAGTCGCGGCTTCGCGTCGCTGCTCTTGGCGTTCGTCGCGTTCAACCCGGCGGCGGGCGCGTTCGTGGGCCTCGCGCAGGCGGCGCTGATGGACGCCGCACCCGCGCGGCGCGAGCAGAACATGGCGCGCTGGGTCTTCGCCGGCTCGCTCGGCGTTCTCTGCGGCGCGCTGGCGGTGAACGCGGCGGTCGCACTCGGCGCGGGCTGGCGCGGCTGGTACGTCGCGCTGGCGCTGCTGATGCTCGCGCTGACCGTGGCCGTCGGCCGGCTCAAACCGGCGCACGCCGCCGCGGGCGACGGCGCGGACGCGCGCGGCGGCCTCAAGGCGGGCGCGCTCGCGGCGTGGCGCGCGTTGCGGCGCGTAGAGGTCTGGCGCTGGCTCGTGCTGCTTGAATTGGCCGATCTGATGCTGGACGGCTTGCACGGCTACCTCGCGCTCTACTTCGTGGACGTGGCGGGCGCAGGCCGCGCGCGCGTCGGGCTGATCGTCGCCTTCTGGTCTGGCGTGAGCTTGGCGGGCGACCTGCTGCTCATCCCCGTGTTGGAGCACATGCGCGGGCTGAGCTACCTGCGCTGGAGCGCGCGCGTCATGCTCCTGCTGTTCCCGGCGTTCCTGCTCGCGCCCGGCGTGGCGGCGAAACTCGTGCTCGTCGCGCTCATCGCGCTCGCCAACTCCGGCTGGTACTCGATCCTCAAAGCGCAGCTTTACGCGGCGCTGCCGGGCCGGAGCGGGGCGGCGCTGGCGCTGCATAACGTGGCGGGTCTGGGCGGCGCGCTGATCCCGTTCGCGGTCGGGCTGGCGGCGGAGCGGTTCGGGCTGGGCGCGGCGATGTGGCTGTTGCTGGCGGGGCCTGTGGCGCTGGTCTGCGCCATCCCGCGGGCGGCAAAAAACGGCGCGGCGTGATAGGCTATTGCCGCACTCGCCAGGCGAATTCTCACAAGGGATTTTCACGCGCGGCGGGATGCTTGCGTTTGCCGATCTACGTTAAAGCACATGCACGTCACGCGGGTTGAGTTAGAGCAGATCAAATCTTACGAGCGCGGCGAGTTCGTCTTCGCGCCGGGCACGACCGCCATTGTCGGCCCGAACGGCGCGGGCAAGACCACCATCCTCGAAGCCATCGCGTGGGCGCTCTTCGACGTGCTCGACTACTCGAAGGACGACTTCCTGCGGCGCGGCGCGCGCAAGGGCACGGTGCGCGTCACCTTCGAGAGCGATCTGGACGAGCGGCAGTACACCGTCTATCGCGACACGGGCAACGGCTACTACGTCGTCGATCCGCAGCTCAACATGAAGCTCGCGGAGAAGAAGCAGGACGTGGCCGCCTTCCTGCGCCAGCACCTCGGTATCGAACCGGGCACAGACCTGCCCGCCCTCTTCAAGTCGGCGGTCGGCGTCCCGCAGGGCACGCTCACCGCCGACTTCCTCAAGCCAGCGAGCCAGCGCAAGGCCGCTTTTGATCGGCTGCTCAAGGTCGAAGAGTACCGCGAAGGCGCGCAGAAGTTGGGCGAGACGACGCGGCTCATCGGCGAGCGCGTCGCGGAAGCGCGCGAGCGCATCGGCCGCGCCGAGGGGACGCTGGCGCGCTACGACGAGACGGTCGCGGAGCACCAGGCGGTGGCGGCGCGCGCCGCCGAGTTGGGCGCGGCGCTCGCGGCGTTGCAGCAGGAGGTGGAGACGCATGCGCGCGCCGTCGCAAAGTTGGACGAAGCAGAGCGGCTCGTCGGCGAGACGCGCGCGGCGGCCGACCGCGCCGACGTAGAACGCGACGCGACGGCGCGGCGGCTGAACGATCTGCGCGGCGAGTTGGACGCGGCGTTGCGTGCGCGCGCGCGGCAGCAGGCGACCGAGGCGGACTACCGCGCGCACGAGGCGGCGCGCGTCGCGTTGCAGCGCCTCGAAGGCGAGCGCGCCGAGCGCGACCGGCTGCGCGCCGAGGGCGAGCGCGTCGCGTTGCTCGTCGTCAAAGCCGAGGCAGAGGTGCGGCGGCTGGCGGATGCGCTCGACGCGGCGGCGCGGGCGCGCGAGTCGCTGACCAATATCGAGCCTGAGATCAAACAGCAGGAAGAGTTGGAGCGCGAGCGCGAACACCTGCGCGAGTTGCGCGCCCGCGCCCGCGCGGCCGGTGAACGGCTCACGCGGCTCGACGCCGAGTTGGACGCCTTGCGCGCGCAGCACACGCAGACGCGCGACGCGGTGCGTCAGGCCGAGCGCGCGGCCGGCGCGCAGGAGCGCGTCGCCAAACTTGAGAGCGACCGCCTGCACGTCGAGACCGAGTTGAGCCGCGCCGAGCAGGCCCGCACGACGCGCAAGCACCTGACCGATCAGCGCCGCGAGCTTGTGCGCGAAGTGAAACGCTTGCAGGGCGCGGTCGCGGCGCTCGAACGCAAGGCGGGCGAGCTTGAGCCGCGCGCGCGCGGGGCGGAGCGCGCCGCCGAACTCGAAGCCAGCGAGCGCGAGTTGCAGGAGCAGGCCGCGCACCTGCGCGCCGAGATCGCGCGCGACGAGAAGATGCGCGCCGAGGTCAAAGGCGGCTTGTGCCCGATCCTCTCCGAGAAGTGTCTGAACATCGGCGAAGGGCAGACGCTCGACGGCTACTTCACCGATCACCTGGCGGCGAACAACGCGCAGCTTAAAGCCGTGCAGACCGAGGCCGCGCGCGTCAGCCGGGCGGTGCGCGCCGCGCGCGAGGCCGGCGTCGCGCTCGTGCAGTTGGAGCGCGAGCGCGTGCTGCTCGCCGAGGAGCGCACGCTCTTGCGCGAACGTGAACAGGCGCTCGCGGCGGTCGAGCGCGAGCTTGCGGCGCTGCCGCCCGCCGCGCAGCTCGACGAGTGGCAGAGTAAGCACGCCGGGGTCAACGCCGAACTGATCGAGGCGCGCGACGCCTTGCTGCGTTATGCCGAACTCGAACCGCTGCGCCAGCGCCTCAAAGAGATCGAGGCGGAGGGCAAGCGCAAGAAAGAGGATCGCGATCAACTCGCCGCGGACGCCTCGGCCGTCGCTGGTCTCGACAAGGACATCGCCGACGTGGACGCGCGGCTGCGCGCCTTAAACGATCCGCGCGGGCGCGCGCGCCACCTCCGCACGGAGGCCGAGCGCGCGACGGCGCTGCAAGCCGAGTTGCAATCTGCTGAGGATGCGCTCGCGGCGCGCAAGGCCGAAGCGCGCGGGCTGAGTGAGCAGCTAGGGCGCTTCAAAGAGTTCGACACGCGCTGGGCCGCGACACTCGCGGAACGCGAGCGCACGGCGGCCGCTTATCGTGATTATTTGGAAGCCGCCGCGCTCGCGGCGACGGTCGCGGCACGCACCGCCGAGGTCGAGCGCGCCGAGACAGAGACGAAGCGGGCGACGGACGCGGCCCAAGCGGCGCGGGCGGCGCACGCCGCGGCCGTCGCGGCTTACGACGGCGCGGAGCACGCGGCCGAGCGTGCCGAGTTGACGCTCGTGCGCGAGCGCGCCGCGACGACCGCCGCGCAACTCGACGCAGCGCGCGAGCGCGAGTCCTCATTGAGCGCGGAATTGGCAAAACTCGACGAGGTGCGCGCCTCTCTGCGCGAAGAGTTTCGCGCGAAGGAGCGTCTGCAAGGTCTGGCCGAGGCAACCGATTTCATCCGCGACACGCTCAAAGCGGCGGGGCCGCTCGTCACCGAGAGTTATCTCTACAACATCTCGATTGAGGCGAACCAACTCTTCCGCGAGATCACGGGCGAGGCGGGGCGCGCGCTGCGCTGGACGCGCGATTACGAGATCGTGATCGAAGAGGGCGGCTACGAACGCTCGTTCCCGAACCTGTCCGGCGGCGAGCAGATGGCGGCGGCGCTCGCGGTGCGGCTGGCGCTCTTGAAGCAACTGTCCGACATCCGCATCGCCTTCTTCGACGAGCCGACGGTCAACATGGACGCCGAGCGGCGCGAGCGCCTCGCGCAACAGATCGGGCAGGTGCGCCACTTCAAGCAGTTGTTCGTCATCTCGCACGACGACACGTTCGAGGAGTCGGTCGATCACGTCCAGCGCGTGCCGGCGGATAATCTGGCGCAAGCGGCGGCGTGAGAAAAGGGATGAGGGATGAGGGATGAGGGATGAAAGAAAGGGCGTCAAAGGGCACGGTGAAGGATGAAGGAGAGGACTCTATTCATCCCTCATCCCTCATCCCTCATCCCTCCCTGAAGTCCGTCAAGATTTACTGCGACGGGTCGAGCCTCGGCAATGGGCAGGAGTTGCCGCGCGCGGCGGCCGTGGCGCTCCTGGGTTATCGCGACGTGTGGCGCGCGGTCGGCTGCTACCTCGGCGCGGCGACGAACCAGCAGGCCGAGATCGCCGCCGCGACCATCGGGCTGGAACTCCTGCGCGAGCCGTGCCGCGTCTATGTGCTGACCGACTCGCGCTACGTCGTCGAGACGATGACGGGGCGCTTCAAGCGCAAGGCGAACCACGACTGGTGGGCGCGGCTCGACCGCGCGGCGAACACGCACCAGATCACCTGGCAGTGGATCAAAGGGCACGCGGGCGAACTCGCGCAGGAAGCAGTTGATAAAGCCGCGCGCAAGATCGCCGCGCTCGGCCGCGTTGACGATAGCGTGCTGCGCGAGGCAACGGACGCGGTCGGCAGTTTGGCTTCGGGCTGAGCGCGGAGATTCTTTAGCTCGCTCCCGCTGCGGCTGCGGCCGCCCTGAGGTGCGGAAAGGCTGTGCCTTTCCGGCTCGAATGCTCTTGATAAATTCCTGCGAGGCTGCGCCTCGCGCGGTGAGGCGCAGCCTCACCAAGAATAAGATCGAAGGACTGTCGGAAAGGCAGAGCCGTTCCGCACATCGGGCGGCTGTAGCCGCAAAACTGTCTCCCTCCCCGGCGAACTGAACGCTTCATGTTGTCCTGTGTCTCAACCACTCTGTATCGCGTCTGCCTCTGTCTCTTGCTGACGGGCGCGGGCGCGGCGGCGCAGGTGCGCGGGTGGCTGTGGCAGAACCCTCTGCCGCAGGGGAACGCGATCTACGCGGTGCGGTTCGCGGCAGACAAGCGGCACGGGTGGGCGGTCGGGTCGGACGGCGCGATCCTGCGCACCGAAGATGGCGGCTTCGCGTGGGAGGCGCAAGTCGCGCCCGTGGCGACGACGCTCTACGGGTTGCACGTGAAGGATAAGAACGCGGCGGTCGCGGTCGGCGCGCGCGGCGCGGTGGTCGTGACGGAGAACGGCGGCGAGCGTTGGGAGCGGCGCGTCAGTTCCACGCGTGATCACCTTGCGGCCGTCACCTTCGCAAAGGACGCGCTGCACGGCTGGGCGGTCGGCACTTACGGCAGCATCATCGCGACGGCGGACGGCGGGCGCACGTGGCGTGTGCAAACGTCGGGCGTGCGCGCGCACCTGTTCGGCGTCTCGTTCGCCGACGAGCAGACGGGCGTTGCGGTCGGCGATAAGGGCACGCTCTTGGTCACGAGCGACGGCGGCGCGACGTGGCAGAACAAGTCGCTCACGGACGGGCTGCCGCTGACGGGCGCGGCGTTCGCCGGCACGAGCAAGAGCGCGGTCGCCGTCGGCTACGGCGGCGTGGTCTTGCGCACGGACGACGGCGGGCGCAGTTGGGCGCGCGTGGACATCTTCCAGCAGGCCGATCTCCTGTCGGTCTTCTTCCTCGACGAGCACAATGGCTGGGCGACGGGCGGCGACGGCCTCGTCCTCTCGACCGCGGACGGCGGCACGACGTGGCTGCCCGTCAGCGTCAAGACGCAGCCGCGCCTGGCGACCATCTTCTTCGCCGACGAGCGCACGGGCTGGGCCGCGGGGCGCGACGGTTTGATCCTGCGCACCGACGATGGCGGGCTAGACTGGCGGCGTCTGACCGAGGGCGGGCGCGACGACCTCGCGGACATCTTCTTCCTCGACGGCTCGCGCGGCTGGGCCGTGGGCGCGCGCGGGCGCGTGCTCTACACCGTGTCGGGCGGCAAGCGCTGGACGCCGAGCCTGACGGGGACGGACGCGCGCCTGACGCGCGTCTTCTTCCTCGACGAGGCGCGCGGCTGGGTGGTCGGCGAGCGCGGCACGATCCTGCGCACGGAGGACGGCGGGCTGTCGTGGGCCAAGGCCGACGCGGCGGGCGCGACCGCCGATCTGTTCGGCGTCCACTTCGGCGACGCGCAGCACGGTCTCGCCGTCGGCGCGCGCGGCACACTCCTACGCACCGAGGACGGCGGCGCGACGTGGCGGCTCACGCCCACGAACACGCTCACGTGGTTGGAAGACGTGGCCTTCGTTGATCCGCAGCAGGCTACGGCCGTCGGCTCACAGGGCACGATCATGCGCACGACCGACGGTGGCGAGACGTGGCACTTCAGCGAGTTGCGCGTGAAAGAGTGGCTCTACGGCCTGACGTTCGCGGACAAACAGCGCGGCTACATCGTCGGCGCGGACGGCATCATCCTGCGCACGGACGACGGCGGCGTGACGTGGAAGGATCAGGAGAGCGGGCTGAAGATCAACCTGTTCGCCATCTCCGCGGCAGCGCGCGACGACGCGCTCGTCGTCGGCGATCAGGGGCGCGTGTTGCAGACGAAGGACGGCGGACTGACGTGGCGCATGGTGGCAGGCGTGACGAGCGTGCCGCTCTTCGGCGTCGCCTACCGCGGCGGCACGTCCGCCTGGGTTGCGGGCCGGGGCGGCGTCATCCTGCGCCGCGCCGACACCATCGACACCGTCTCCCTCCCGCGCCCCAAAATCCCGCTCCTTAAGCGCGACAAGCCCAAACTGCAAACGCGCGAGACAGTCCAACCGCTCCCGCCCTCAAGCGGCGACATCCCCCGCGCCGTCCCGCCCGCCAGCAAGAAGCCGCCGGGGTAGGCGTTTACGGCTCGACTTCCATCTCCGCGGTGACGAGTTCGACGGCGAGGGCTTCGCCGTCGTAGCGCGTGCGTGGCTGCGCGGCGGGGCGGTAGGTGAGGACGGCGAGTAGTTCTTTGTTGATGGGCCCGCAGGTGATGGTCTTGCCGGCCCAGCCGGGCACGTAGGCGGTGAGGCGGACGCGGCGAAATTCGTCGGCGTGGAACTTGTAGAGCCGGTCGCCCACGCGCACGTGGAAGACGACACTCGCGCCGCCCGCGCACTCGATCTCTGTGAGTTGCCCGCGCACGAAGGGGCCGGCGGCGCGGCGCGGGACGCGGAGCTTGAAGGCGTCGGGCGGGGTCACGTCTTCCGTGTCGCCGGCAGTCTCGTGCTGCGTCATGCGCGGGGCGTCGGCGGTGTTGTTGGCCTTGATGCGCGCGAGTTGCTCGGCATAGCTGTCGACGGACGCGCGCGCGGCGAGCGCGTCGGTGCGCGTCCGCTCGTCGAGGTGCGGGCCGTTGAGCACCTGCGCGAGCACGGCGCGGGCGGCGTCGAACTCTTCGCGGCGCATGTGAATTTGCGCGAGCGTGATGGCGTACTGGGTTCGTTCGGGTCTGAGTCGGCGCGCGCGTTCGAGCAGTTGGACGGCCACCGGCAAGTCTTCCTCGTTGACCATGTCGAGAAACGCGAGCAGGTGGTAGGCCTCGGCGCAGTCCGGGTTCAGTTCGATGGCTTGGCGCAACTCTGCGCGCATGGCGGCAGCGACGGCGCGCGGGTAACGCACGATGACGTTGTCGGGGCCGAGGCTCTGGCGGCTGAGCGCCTCGGCGAGGTAGTAGCGTGTGAGGTAGTTGCGCGGGTCGGCGGCGACCGCCCGGCGCAGTTCCGCGACGGCCTCGGCGTAGCGGTGCTGGCGCACGCGCACCATGCCGAGCGCGGCGTGCGCGAGGGCGAGATCGGGCGCGAGCGCGAGCGCCTGCCGCAGTTGCCCTTCGGCTTCGGCGAAGCGGTTGCAGTGATAGAGCAGGTCGCCGAGGTAGGCGGTCGCCTCCGCCTGGCTCAGCGGCCGCACCTGCACCTGCGCGTCGAAGGCGACGGGCTGCGGGGGTGTGTAGATCGCGCTGGGGTAGGACTCGCTCAGCACGTAAGCGCGCAGGTCGCGTTCCAGCGTTTTGATGTCGAGTTGAAACGCCTGCCGGAAACTCTCTTCGAGCGGCTGCCCGGCCGCGCGCAACGCGCTGAAGCGCGCGAGTTGCGCCACGCGCTCGCCCTTGTCGCCCTGCAACAGGTAATGCACCAGCGCCCACGCCTCGGCGTAGAAGACGCTGCTCTTGTCGCGCTCGTTGTAGGCGGGCGAGTCGTGCGTGACACAGAGCAGTTCCGCCAGCCCGACGAACTCGCGGCGCAGTCGCTGGACGTGGCTGGCGACGGGCCGGCCCGTCACGAACCGCCGGCCGCCATCGGCCGCGAACGTGCTGTAGTACTCCGCCAGCCCCTCGTTGAACCAGACGGGTGCGCCGGGCAGGTTGCCGCTGACGAGCAGGTGCGTGTACTCGTGGAAGATGACGCCGAAGGGGTTGAGCGCGCCGCGCGACTCGGCGGCGAGCGCGATGTAGTTGACCTCGTCGCCCGCCTGGAAGTAGCCGGCGACGTGCTCCTGCGGCCTGCCCTGGTAGAGCGGCTTGAAGGGGCGAAAGTCTTCGTCGCTGCGAAAGACGACGACGTTGGTCGGCGCGTCGGCACGCACGTCCGCGGCGGGGAACAGGCGCAGCAGGACGGCGCGAAACTGTTCGAGCCGCGTGCCGACCCGCCGCAACTCCTGCTCGCCCGCGTTGCCGACGACCAGAAAATTCTGCGTGCGGACGCTCAGCCAAGTCTGTTTGGCGCGCGCGGCCGGCGCAACGAAGAATAAAAGCGCGAGCGTCAACGCAGGCAACAGGGGCAAGCGTTTCATCACGCAAAACCTCACGGAGCGAGACACGAAGGGCGCAAGCGGACGGGCCGCGCCGCCGAGCTATTTATGCCGCCTGCGCTGCCGCTTATGGTTCCACTTCCGTGTCCTTCGTGATCAGATCGACGGCGATGGCCTCGCCATCATACTTGGCGCGCGGCTGTGTCGCAGCCGGGCGAAAAGTTAGGACGACGTAAAGCTCCTTCTTTAGGGGGCCGCAGGTGATGGACGTGTCGCCCATGTCGGGCACGTAGGCGACTAGCTCGACGCGATCAAATTTGTCGGCGTGAAACTTGTAGAGCCGGTCGGCCGCTTGCACGTAGAAGACCACGCTCTCGCCGCCCGCACATTCGATCTTCGTCAGCACGCCGCGCACCTGCTCGCCGTCTGTGCGCCGTTTGATGCGCGGCTTGAAGGCTTCGGGCGGCAGCGGCTGCTCGGCGTTAGTCGCAGCCGCAGCAGTCTCCGTCTCGTCGCGGCGACGCAGCGTCGGCCGCGTCGCGCGCTGTGCCTCAACCTGCGCATTATAAGCTTTGATGCGCGCGAGTTGCTCGGCGTAATTGTCCACCGCCTGAAGCAAGGAGCGCGTCTGGGCGCGCAGCTGCCCGTCGGCATTCGGGCTGCGCAAGACCTGTTGCAGCGTGTTGCGGGCGGCGTCGAACTGCTGGCGGCGCATATAGACCTGCGCGAGCGTGAGCGCGTATTGCAGCCGGTCGGGTTTGAGTTGGAGCGCGTGCAGCAGGCTCACGCTTGCGTCCACCAACTCCTCCTCGTTGACCATGTCGAGGAAGCCGAGCAGGTGGTACGCCTCGGCGAAGTCCGGGTTCAACTCGATGGACTTCTTCAACTCGGCGCGCATCGTCGCCGTGGTCTCCGCCGGGTAGTGCGTGATCAGATTGCCCTGACCGAGTGCCTGCCGGTTAAGGGCCTCGGCGAGATAGTAATGCGCGAGATAGTTCTGCGCGTTGAGTTGCAGGGCCTGTTGCAGCAACTTAATCGCGTCGTCGTAACGCTGCTGGCGGACGCGCACCATGCCGAGCGTGGCGTGCGCCATTGCCGCGGCGGGCGCGGCCGTGAGGGCCGGCTGCAAATATTTCTCCGCGTCTTCGAGCCGGTTCGTGTGGTAGAGCAGGTCGCCCAGGTAGGCTTGCGCTTCGGCGTCCGAGAGCGGCGCGGTCTGCATCTCCGCGTCGAAGTCGAGCGGCCGCTCGGCGGTGAAGTACTGGACGCGGTACATGTCGTTCTGCACGTACTTGCGCAGCTCCTTCTCCATCGTCGCAAAGTCCATCTGGAACGCCTGCCGGAAACTCTCTTCGATCGGCTGCCCGTTGGCGAGCGCGCCGGCGAAGCTCGTGAACTGCGGCGCGCGCTGCCCCTTGTCGCCTTGTAGCAGGTAGTGGACGAGCGCCCACGCCTCGGCGTAGAAGATGCCGGTCTTGTTGCCCTCGCTGTAGGCGGGCGAGTCGTGCGTGACGCGCAGCAGGTCTTCGAGCTTGATGAACTGCTGGCGCAGGAGCAGCACGTGATTGCTGATCGGCTTGCCGAGCGTGATCTTCTTGTTGCCGTCGCTGACTTCGAGCGTGCTGTAGTACTCGGCGATGCCCTCGTTGAGCCAGACGGGCGGGTCTTTCATGTTGTGCCCGACGAGCAGATGCGTGTATTCGTGGAAGATCGTGCCGAAGGGGCTTTCCGTGCCGTGCGGCTCGGGCGTCAGCGTGATGTAGTTCACGTCCTCGCCCTGTTGGAAGTAGCCCACCACCCAGTCCTGCGGCTTGCCCTGATAGACCGGCTTGAAGGGGCGATAGGCGTCGTTGGACTTAAAGACGACGACCGTCGTCGGCACGAGCGGCCCCTGCGCGGCGCGCGGGAACAGACGCAGAAACACGTCGCGGAACTGTTCGAGCCGCGTGCCGACCTGTCTGATCTCCTTTTCGCTCGCGTTGCCGACGAGCAGGAAGTTCTTTGAGCGGACGCTCAGCCAGGTGTCTTTGGCGGCGGCGGGTAGCGCGAGCGCGCAGAGGATAAGCAACGCTGCGAGCGACGAGGGCAAACGTCTCATAACACAAAACTCCACATAACGTTTTGCTTGGCTGCGGGACGACGGCGCGGGTGCGGCGAGGGTCGCGGCACAACTTGCGACGAAGGCAGGGTGAGTATAAGGAGGGACGCGACGGGCTGTCAAAGCGGTAGCCCGGCGCGTGCCGGATGAACGGGGCGCAGTGTGCACGCCTGACGCACACTGCGCCTCGCCCGACCAAACGCTGATGAGTTATCACGCGTCGCCGGCTCAACGCACCGGGTGAGCTTTGGCGTAACTGTAGGCGAAGTAGGCGGCGATGATGTGGCAAATCCAGCCGAGCATCCCGGCCGAGCCGATCCAGGAGACGCCTGTCAGCACCAGCCACAGGATGCCCGACAGAATCTGCCCGTTATAGAGTTGCCCCGCGCCGGGGATCAGGAAACTGAGGATACCGGCCAGCAAAGGATCACGTCGCATCGTAAACTTCCACCTCCATCCGTCCTATACGCCGCGCGGCCCGCGCTTGTTCTTTGTTATTGGCCATTGGTTATTCTCCGCGGCCTCAGCGGCTCTCTTTGCATCCTTTGCGGTTAAGAAATTTTTTACCGCAAAGGACGCTAAGCGGGCCGCGAAGGAACGCGGAGGAGGCGCGAGCGTTCGGACATTTCAGCTTTGCTCCGGTTCGACGCGGCGCACGTCTATGATCTCGGCGCGGAAGGTGCGCAAGAGGTGTTGCACGGCCGGGTTGCTCTCGGCCAGTTCGCGCAGGCGCTGGCGCTCGCGCAACTCCTCGTCCTCGCGCGTCGGCGGCGCGTCCGACTCCTGCGCGTCTTTGATGAGGACGCGCACGCCCACGTCGCGCCCCAGCAACTCGCGGCAGACCTCGCGTAGCAGTTTCATGCTGTCCGGCTTGTTGAGCGTGTCGCGCAGGTGCTTACGCTCCGGCGCGAACTCGACGTAGAACTCGTCGCCGTCCACGGCCGCCTTGCGCGCGCCGTCGAGCGCGGTCGCCAGCAGGTGCTTGCGCCGGTCTTCGAGGGCGCGCTTGATCTGCTCCGTGATTGAATCGGCCCGCGCGCCGCCGCCGCTGAACCCGCCGAAGTCCGGCGGCTCTTCCGGCAGGTCGTCGCGGCCGGGCACGCGCCAGCCGCGCGCGGCGAACGACTTGCCGCCCGTGCTCGCGGCCGGCGCGGCCGGCTTATTGACCAGCCGCAGCGGCGAGCCGGCCGGCGGAGCAGACGGCGTGTTCGCGGACGAAGGCGCGGCGAAATTTTGGGCCGGCGCGGACGGCGTCTGCGTCGCCGCCGGCAGCGTCTCCCAGAAGGGCGCGTCCGTCGTTGCCGCGCCCGCCGTGTGCGTTGACCAGTCGAGCGGGTCTTTGACCTTCGCCTCGTCGCTCGCGCCCTTCCCCACGAACGTCGCGGGCGGCGGCGCGGCGGTGTGCGCGGAAGGTTGTGCGGTCGCCTGTTGCTGCGCGCCTTCGCTCGCGCGCGGCGTCGAGGTGCGCGCCGGGGTCGGTGTGGAACGTCCGCCGCCGCGCGGCGCAGCCCCGCCCGTGCCGCTTGCAGGCGTCGCGGGGCCTGTGCTGCCGACGAGCGGCGCGCGCCCGGTGCGCAACGCCTCTTCGAGCGCGCCGAGGCGTTCGATGATCTGTTCGAGCGGCGCGAGGCGGCGCATCTCGATCAACTTGATCAGGCCGACTTCGAGTTGGTAGCGCGGGTGCGCGCCCTCGCGCAGTTTCTGCTCTGTCTCGGTCAGGCTGTGGAAGAAGCGCACGAGGTCGGATTCGGAGAACGGCGCGGCCGCGCCGTGCCGCGCGGCCGCGCCCGCCTCATTCCCGTCGCCGCCGACCTTGGCGACGAGCAGGTCGCGCAGGTGCGCGAGCAGGTCGCGGCAGAAGTTGCGCAGGTCGTGACCGCGCATGACGAGATCGTCCACGACGGCGAGCGCCTCGGCCGGGTTTTCGTTGGCGACGGCCGCGACGACGCGCGCGAGTTGCTCCGCGCTGGCGAGACCGAGCGCGGCCTCCACGTCCGCCGTCGTGATCTTGCCCTCGCTGAAAGATATGACCTGATCGAAGGCCGACTGCGCGTCGCGCATCGAGCCGTCGCCCGCGCGCGCGATCTCTTGGAGCGCGGCGTCGTCAACCTTGATCTTCTCCGCGTCGGCGATGAGGCGCAGGCGCTCGGCGATCTTCTGCGTGGCGATGGTGCGAAACTCGAACTGCTGGCAGCGCGACAGGATCGTGTCGGGGACTTTGTGCGACTCGGTCGTCGCCATGATGAAGACGATGCGCGGCGGCGGCTCTTCCAGCGTCTTCAGCAGGGCGTTGAAGGCCGCGCCCGATAGCATGTGCACCTCGTCAATGATGAAGACCTTGAAGCGGTCGCGCGCCGGGCGGACGGCGACCGTGTTGATGATCGCTTCGCGCACGTTGTCAACGCCGGTGTTCGACGCGGCGTCAATTTCAAGCACGTCAATCGAGCGCCCTTCGGCGATCTCGCGGCACGAGGGGCAGGCGGTCGGGTCGGTGCTCTTGCAGGGCGTCGGCGTCGGCTTGTCCGACTTGTGGCAGTTGAGCGCCTTCGCCAGCAGGCGGGCGGTCGTGGTCTTGCCGACGCCGCGCGCGCCGGAGAAGAGATAGGCGTGGTGCAGGCGGTCGTGCTCAATCGCCCCGCGCAGGGTGCGCGTGATCGGCTCTTGCCCCGTGACCTCTTCAAACGTCTGCGGTCGCCACTTGCGGGCGATGACCTGGTAAGCCATTTGTCAGTTGTCCGTCGTCCGTTGTCCGTCGTTCTTCTCTAACAGCTCGATGCGGTTGTCGAAAGGGTCGAAGAAGGAGAAGCGTTTGATGCCGGCGAGTTGCGGCTCGTCGCGCGTGCGGACGCCGTGCGCTTCAAGGTATGTTCTGACGCCCTCGACGCCTTCGACTTCAAACGCGGGGTGGCGTTTGGATTTCGTCTGATTCGCCTCGACGCAGATGTGCAACTGTATGTCGGCAATCTGAAACCACATGCCGCCGTTGGCGCGCAAAGGGGCGGGCTTCTCGATCTCTGTGAGACCGAGCAGATGGCCGTAGAAGTCGCGCGCCTGGTCTTCCGCGCCGGGCGGGATGCAGAGTTGTACGTGGTCGAGCCGGTTGAATTTGATTTTCATCGCGGTAAACGAAAAGAGTTGCCGCCCGGCGCGGCAGTTTGTCAGCAGCGACGGTGGATTTTGCTCCAACCGCGCCCGCTTCGGCAACCTGTCGCTCGCCTTGGGGCGGCAACTCTCTTGCAGAATTGGCCAGACTCCGGACTGACCCGCAACACACGCGGCCGTCACTACCGTTGCTCCGTTCCCGGCCTGGCGGGGTTCGCGCGGCGAGCGTTGTGCGGAGCCCGAAGTCTGATAAATTGTCAAACCCGTCGGACGCGTCCTAACGCACCCTGTTTGCCCGACGCCGTTTACTTTACCCGTTTACACCCGCGCCCGCAACCGCGCAAGAACAGGGCGGAGGGCGGAGGGCGGAGGGATGAATGAAAAGCTATTGCTTCTTATTCATCCCTCAGCCCTCGTCTTCCCCGCCCGCGCTCATGTGCCGTTGAAGCCGATGCTCATGCGGCGCAGGTTGGCGTCGGCGTACTGGCCTGTGGCTTTCACCTGGGCCAGCATCTTCTCGGCGTCGGCGCGCGTGCGCCCGGCATAGACGGCCATGAAATGCGTGTCGGGCTTGACGCCCGTGTAGTACGGCGTGCCCGCGTCGGCGCAACGCGAGGCGAAGACCTTGTTGTGCGGGAAGAGTGTCTGCGCCTGCTGCCGTTCCGCCTCCGGCACGATCTGCTCGCAGTCGTCGTTGGGCGCTTTCACGCTCTTCAGGATGACGGCGTAGAACGACTCGCTCTCCCAGATCACCGCGCGGGCGGGGATGAGAAACGGCAGGTCGTGCGGCTCGAACTGCGCGGTCGTCCGGCACGGCACGGTTGGGTCGCCGCAGACCGTGCCCTTCGCGGGTCGGCGCGCGCGGCGTTGGGCCACCGCGCCTGTGCTCGCAAGGAGCAGACAGACCAGCGCGCCGCTCAACAGTGTTCGCTTGTTCATAGGTTGTCGTGGTGTCCACGCGAGGCTCAAGGGCCGACTATTTGAGTGTGGCGGAGAGGGTGGGATTCGAACCCACGGTACGGTTCCCCGTACACAGCATTTCCAGTGCTGCCAGTTCAACCACTCCTGCACCTCTCCGCAGAAGCTGTGAGCGATTAGCTGTCAGCTTTGTCTTCAGCCAACGGCTAATCGCTAACAGTTTCATAAATCGCAGCCGGCAAAGCATAGCGTATCCCCGTTTAGCTTGTCACGCGAGCGGGCCAAACGGTACTAGTGCAGTTTAGCTTGAGTGGATAGCACAGTCGGTACACCACAGAGACACAGAGGGCACGGAGGGAGCACGGGGGCCGGCTGGCATTCAACCCTCCGTGCTGCCTCCGTGCGCTCTGTGCCTCTGTGGTGCGTGCCGCCCTCCCCTTCCTCAAGCCAAAGCGAACCACTACCGGCCAAACAGAAGTTATGAGAGACAACGTGAAGAGGAGTCGGGCACGTGCCGTTGTCAGGCGCTTGCCCTTTGCTGAGAAGTCACCGTTGAACTTAGCGGCATTCGGTGTCGTAATGGGCTGAAGGAGGTGAAAGGGGATGTATTGTTCGTCTTGCGGCGTGTCTGTCACGCAGGGCTTGAGCTACTGCAATTATTGTGGCGCGAAGTTGAATGGGGAGAAAGGCGACAGCCTCGTCAGAACAACAGAATTGAGGGCTGAGTCCCTGATTATTTCGGGGATGGTGGGTCTGTTCATCCTCGGCCTGCTAGCCATCGCGGTTCTCATGGGCGTGATGAAAGTCGTGCTCGGCCTAAACGAAGGGCAGATCCTCGCCCTCACGCTGCTGAGCTTTCTGATCATGATTTCAATCGAGGGCGTGCTCGTCTGGCGGCTGTCGCGTCGTAACCGGGGCGCTAAAGGGACAGGCGATACCGCGCTGTTGCAGGAGCAGGCCACGAATGAGCTTGACGCGGCGCAGGCACGCGTGCTGCCGGAGGGTATGCCGAGCGTGACCGAGCACACGACCCGCGCACTTGAGCCGACCTACAGCAAGCGGAAATCACAATGAAGAACCGCCCTTAAGCCACGCCCCGCCTAACAACTCACCCAACCGGCGTTAGACGCCGCGCCGCGTAACGGGGCGCAGTAAAATCCCGACCATAGAAAGAAAGCCCCTGCCCGCAGTTTCACGGATTGATGACGGTCGCGCCAAGCATTCGCTTGGCATTTGTTTTTATTATCGCCGTGTTTAGCGTGCCGGCCGGTGGAACGGTGGTTGCCAAGCATGTCGGCGTCGAAACCTCTCGACGACTTTAGTAAGGAGCTTAGGCAATGTTTAGTAGAACACTGGCAATGATACTTTCGGGCGCACTGTTGGCCGCGACGTGCGGCCTCCAAGCGGTGCGCGCGCAGACGGCGCGCGGCGCACAGTACGCCGAGCAGGCGCGGGTCAAAGTTCAGAACGTAGGCACGGGGCAGAAGGCGCGCGTCGAGGTCAAGCTGCGGGACAACACGAAGCTGAAAGGCTACGTCAGCCAGGCGGGCGCGGACTCCTTCACCGTCACGGACGCGAAGACGGGCGCGGCGACGACGGTGGCTTACGCGGACGTGGCGCAGGTGAAGAAGTCGGGCGGCGGGCTTTCGCCGCTGACGTGGGGCATCATCGCGGGCGCTAGTGCCGCCGCGCTGATCGTCGGCCTGACCGTCGTCAAGCCCGTGGTGTGCGACGGCGGCGCGGGCTGTTAAGCGCACGCGCCGCCATTGCGCCTCAGACTTGGCGACTCACTCGACCCGCACGCCTTTCCAGAAGGCGACGTGCCCGTTGATCCGGGCCGCCGCAGCTTTCGGCGACGGGTAATACCAGGCGGCGTCCTTATTCACCGCGTCGTCCACCACCACGTCGTAGTAACTCGCCTCGCCCTTCCACGGACAGGTCGTGTGCGTGGCGCTCGGGCGGAAGTATTCGCGCCGGATAGAGTCCGGCGGAAAGTAGTGATTCCCCTCCACGACGACCGTGTCGTCACTCTCCGCGAGCACCGTGTTATGCCAGACGGCACGCATGGCTGCACCTCTCGTCCTTAAGCATTGAACTGCCGTTGACGTTATAGCCGGGGCGGGCGGGCGGCGGCAAACGGGCGGCGGCGGATTGTTGATTCGCCGCCGTCGGCGTTAATATTAGCGCCCACTGACGAGGCACGCCCATGTCAACGAGCGCCACTACACAACCGCTAACGCAGGATCAACCCGCGGCTGCGCCCGACATAATGCAGCCCGCCGCGGAGCTTCTCTTCAACCGCGAACTAAGCTGGCTGGAATTCAACCGGCGCGTGCTTGAGGAGGCGCTCGACGAGACGCAGCCGCTCCTTGAACGGCTGAAGTTCCTCGCCATCTTCTCGACCAACCTGGACGAGTTCTTCATGATCCGCGTCTCAGGTCTGAAAGAAGAGGTGGAGGAGAACGTCTCGACGCCTTCGCCCGACGGGCTATCGCCGGCCGAGCAGTTACGCGCCATCAGCACGCACTTGCGCCCGCTGCTGGCCGAGCAGGCGCGCTGCCTGCGCGCGGAAGTCCTGCCGCAACTCGAAGCGCACGGCATTGTCCTGACGCCCTACGCGGCGCTCAGCAAGGCGGAGCAGCGCGCCGCCGCCAGGTACTTCGCCGAGCGCGTCTTTCCCGTGCTGACGCCGCAGGCGGTCGATCCGGGCCACCCCTTCCCGTACATCTCAAGCCTCAGCCTCAACTTGGGGCTGATGATCGAGCCGGCGGAGGGCGTCGTCGTCACGCCGCCCGCGCAGCGCGGCCAGCAGTTTGCTCGCGTGAAAGTCCCGCCCGTCGTGCCGCGCCTCGTGCCCGTCGGCGACACGGGCGCGAAGTTCACTTACCTCGACGAGTTGATCGCCGCGCACGTCGGCGCGCTCTTCCCCGGCATGAAGACGGGGCCGTGCCACCTGTTCCGCGTCACGCGCGACGCCGACATAGAGATACGCGAGGACGAGGCGGGCGACCTGCTCCGCCTGATGGAGCAGAAGCTGCGCCGCCGCCGCTTCGGCGACGCCGTTCGCCTCGAAGTCGCCGCCGAGATGCCGCGCGAGATGGTCGAGTACCTGACGGGCGCGCTTGAACTGACCGCAGACGACGTGTACACCATTGACGGGCCGCTGAACGTTCCTGACCTCATGGCGCTCTACGCGCTCGACCGCGCCGAGTTGAAGGACAAGCCGCTGCAAACTCAGTTGCCGCCCGCGCTCCGGCAGAAGCGTTCGGTCTTCGAGGTAGTCAGACAGCAGGACGTGCTGCTGCACCACCCTTACGCGGCCTTTAGCACCGTCACCGACTTCATCAGCGCGGCGGCGCGCGACCCCGAAGTGCTCGCCATCAAGATGTGCCTGTACCGCACGGGCAAGGACTCGCCGGTCGTGCAGGCGTTGATGGACGCGAGCGAGCGCGGCAAGCAGGTGGCGGCGCTCGTCGAACTCAAGGCGCGCTTCGACGAAGAGAACAACATCGGCTGGGCGCGGCGTTTGGAGCGCGCGGGCGTGCACGTCGTCTACGGCGTCGTCGGCCTCAAGACGCACTGCAAGCTCGCGCTCGTCGTGCGCCGCGAGGGCGAGCGGCTGCAACGCTACGTCCACGTCGCGACCGGCAACTACAACCCGACCACCTCGCGCGTCTACACTGATCTGGGCCTGCTCACCGCCGACGCCGAACTCGGCGCGGACGCGGCCGAGTTGTTCAACTGCCTGACGGGCTGTGCGCGCCAACTCGAATACCGCCGCCTGCTAGTTGCGCCCGTCAACCTGCGCCCGCGCATGCTCGCGCTCATCGAGCGCGAGGCCGAGCACGCGCGCGCCGGCCGCCCCGCACACCTCATCGCCAAGATCAACAGCCTGACCGACACGGAGATCATTGCGGCGCTCTACGCCGCGGCGCAGGCGGGCACGCGTATCGAGTTGATCGTGCGCGGCGTCTGCGCGCTCCGGCCCGGCGTCGCCGGCCTCTCCGAGCGCATCAGCGTCCGCAGCGTGGTGGGCCGCTTCCTCGAACACAGCCGCATCTACTACTTCCACAACGGCGGCGACGAAGAGGTCTACATCGGCAGCGCCGACTGGATGCGCCGCAACCTGACGCGCCGTGTCGAGGTCGTCGCGCCCGTCTGCGACGCCGCCATCCGCCGCCACCTCAAGGACGACATCCTGACCGCCTACCTGCGCGACAACGTAAAGGCCCGCCTCCTACAACCCGACGGCAGCTACGAGCGCGTCCGCCCCGCGCCCGGCGCAGAGCCGTTCGACGTGCAGAGCCGTCTGATCGAACTCGCCAACACAGTGCCGCTCTAAGCCGTCAATATTTGTGAAAGGTAGGGATTAGATCGCGGCAGCTTGATCGAGAAATACTCTTTGTCTAGCAGCAATGCGTTCATGTAGCTACCAAAGAAAAACATCATTCTTCCGTTTTCTTTCTTCGAACTTCGCCCGCTTCAATACTGGTTCCCCCCTGCCGAAGTCCCCACGCTGTTGCTAAAGCTTTGTAAAAAGCAATCACCAACAGCCGGTCGGGGTGATAACTTTTTACAATTCCGGTGCGAACGAATGGCAACTTTCTGTAGAATTTCGGTGTATGCTCTCGCCCGGAATGTTCCGAGATACAATCCACAAACTATCGTTGCGTAAAAAGCTGGCGATACTGGCATCAGTAGGCGTGTTCCTTCCCCTCCTGGTATTGACTTATATGCAGTACCGCTCGCTCGCAGAACTCCAGAACAAAACCAAAGGCGCATTCAAGGACAACCTTCGACAGGGATTACCCATCGTTGAGCACCAAATGACACAACGGCTGGAGGAAATCGCAGATCAAACTTTGGACCCGGTCGGCAGCATTTACCTTTCGTCCCCTGAAGCCGCAGAAGAGATCGAAAAACATTTCGCAAACGTAAAGCGTTCGCATCCTGAGATCGAAGAGATTTTTGCTTTCGCCTACCGGGATGGGAAGCAGGAAACAAATAGTTATGCGTATGTGTATTCAGACAAATTTGTGAAAATCGCCCAGGCGGGATTCACCCCTAAGCAGTCCCACGTTCTGTCTCTATTTGCCAACGCGCGGGTGGCCCAGAGTTTTCTTGACGGTCATCGCAAGTATTTATTCGTACATCATTCCTGCCCCACATGTCCGCCGGGCATGAATCAAGGAGCATATCTGTTTTATCCGTTGAAGGAATTAACAAGAGGAGAGCAGAGCGGTTTTGCGGGTGTCTTATTAACCGAAGGTTTTGTCAGCGATGACTTGATTGCTGGCAGTATAGATAAGACCATCAATATATATCATGGGAACAATGCCTCATCAGACCTAGCGTTTACGATTAGCGACGAGAACAGCCAGGTACTTTATTCAAACGCGGCGGCTCAAGACGGACACTTTCTCGAAACCAACTTTGATCGTCCGTTCTCGAATTGGAAAGCAAGAGTCGGTCTGAAAAATACAAATCTCGATGAACTCGTGCGCGACAGTTTTTTGCGTAGCGCCGGAGCAACTTTCCTCGTGCTATTGTTCTTACTTTGTGGTATAGCCCTGACCATACAGGCCACCGACCGCGAAGCACGTCTGGCGCAAGCAAAATCAAATTTCGTCTCAAATGTCTCGCATGAGCTAAAGACACCTCTCTCATTACTCAGCCTGTTTTCTGAAATCCTCGAACTAGGTCGCGTTAACAGTGAAGAGAAGAAGACGGAGTACTACCGGATCATCCGGCATGAAAGCCTGCGTTTGAACAAGATGATTGATAACATCCTCGATTTCTCAAAAATCGAGGCCGGACGGAAAACGTATGATTTTGCCGATGGTGATATGGCAGAAGTGATTGAGCAGGTGCTTTCCAGCTATCGCTATCAGTGCACCAATTCCGGCTTTGACATTCAAACAAACATCCAACCCGATCTGCCGCCGGTCTTAATTGACCGCGATGCGATGGCGCAGGCTATCTCGAATCTGCTTGATAACGCCATTAAATATTCCGGCGAGGTGAAGCAGCTTTCGATCAAGACGGAAACGCTCGGGTCTGACCTGTCTATTGAAATAGCGGATCACGGCATTGGCATTCCACGCGCTGAACAGGCAAAGATTTTCGAGAAGTTTTATCGTGTGGGCAACGGACTGGTTCATGATGTAAAGGGCAGTGGCCTCGGCTTATCTCTGGTGAAGCACATTGTCGAAGCTCATCAGGGAACCATCTCTGTCGAAAGCGAAGTCGGTAAAGGAAGTCGTTTTACAATTCTACTTCCGCTGGCGCGCACGGCCGTTGATGCTCAAAGTTAGTCAGAGGAGAAAAATAAAGTTGGTCAAAGTCCTGATAATCGAAGACGAACCCAACATGGTTCTCGGATTGAAAGATAGCTGTGAGTATGAGGGCTACGAGGTCTCTGTGGCGCGCGACGGGAAGGAAGGCTTGGAGAAAGCCTCGACTGAGAAACCTGACATCATTCTGCTCGATGTGATGCTACCTTTGATGAGCGGAATAGATGTGTGCCGCACCTTGCGCACCCGCGGGATCGAAACTCCAATTCTGATGCTGACTGCTCGGAGTCAGGAAATTGACAAGGTGGTCGGCCTGGAAGTTGGCGCAGATGATTACGTGACGAAACCATTTAGCATTAAGGAACTGCTTGCGCGCATCAGGGCGCATTTGCGCAGGGCTGCAAAACAGGTCGTCGACATCGAAAGTTTTACCTTCGGCGATGTAGAGTTGAATTTTAGAAAATACACGGCGCGCAAAGGCGGGCGAGCATTAGAGCTGTCAGCTCGCGAATTTGAGATTTTGCGCTACCTGATCCGGCGGCGCGGTGAAATCGTCACACGCGATCAACTGCTCGACGAAGTCTGGGGTTATGACAGCACGCCGGTGACGCGCACGGTTGACAACCATATCGCCAAGCTGCGGCAGAAAATCGAACCCGATCCGTCGGAGCCTCAGCACATTGTTACCGTTCACCGACTCGGCTATCGCTTCGTCGAATAGACCGCGGCGAATCAATCCCACATTTTATCCCCCGCTCCTTCAACTCGACTCAAAAACGAGCAAAGCTCCTCTTACTTTCGTTACAACTTTTTACAATCTAATTACAGCCTGTGGAGATTTGGAAGTTCAAAGGCTATAGGCTTTCAAGGCGCTCGGAAACAGTTTCACTCAAACCGAAAGGAAAAGAAGATGCAAGCAATAATCAACTTTGCTCAAAACAATGCAGCGCGTGGAGGCTCTCATATGGATGTCCACCACCGTATGGCACAGTTCTTCAAGCTGTTCGGGTTGCCGTTCGCAACTCTTCTGCTGGCAATTATGATCTGTTTGCTGGTGCTGCTGCTGGGGCGTGGGACGGCTGTTGCTCAGACGGCGTCGCAGCCAACTAAGCCGGCCGCGTCAACAGCCGCGCAGAAGGCGTTCGAGAAAATGAAGACCCTAGCGGGTTCGTGGCAAGGTACGATTATGGGCATACCGATCAACCTCACAATTCGCCTCGCATCCAGTGGTACGGCAATTCTGCATGAGGGCAATAGAGATGGCGGGGGCCGTCCGGGCCCGCCAGACCACGAGATCACTATGTTCTACTTGGACGGGGATCGTTTGCTTGCGACCCATTATTGTGACGCCGGAAATCGGCCGCGCTTTGAAGGCAAGTTATCGCCGGATGGGAACACCATCGAGTTCACTTTTCTCGATGTCGCCGGAAGCACGCAGGGAGGGTTGGTGCAGCGTATGGCGTTCACCATAGTTGACGCGAACAAACACGTTATAGAGTTTACTTTCCTTCTGCCAGACCGTAAGCCGATGCAGTTGCGCGGCGAATTTCAACGCACAAACTGACCGCAGGGTTTCTCGGCACGCGGTTCTTGGGCTTACGCCGTTAGTCGTGCTGGCCCCTCTTGGAGTCTATGAATCATGGAACGGATGAGAGAAGCGTCGCCGCGTCTCAAGGCTAGAGTGGCCGGTGTCGCTTACCTAATGAACTTTGCTTTTGCTCCCGGCATGATCGCTCTCAGCAAGTTCGTCAGACCCGGCGACGCCGCCGCGACAGCGACCAACTTTCTTGCGCACGAAGCTCTGTTCCGGTTGGGTTTCGCAGGCAACCTGATCGCTATCGCGGGCTATATCACGGTCACGGCTTTGTTCTATGAGTTGTTTCAGCCGGTGAACAGGAGCGTCTCTTTCCTCGCGGCGCTCTTCAGCCTCGTGGGCTGTGCCGTCCTGGCTGTTAGCTGCATCTTGTACGCCGCCCCCTTCGTCGCGCTGGACGGCGCGCACTACTTGAGCGCATTTACCCCGGAACAGTTACAGGCGCTGGCGCTCATGTTTTTCAAATTATATGGCCAGTCCTTCACCCTAAGTTTCGTGTTTTTCGGATTCTATCAACTGTTGATAGGCTACCTCATTTTCAGGTCGAACTTCATGCCGCGAATTCTCGGCGTAGGACTGGCCTTGGGCGGTTTGGTAGGGCTGACTTTTCTGTCGCCACCACTTGCGCGCTATCTGTTTCCTTATATTCTGATCTTGGATATCGGGGAAGCGGCACTGATATTGTGGCTGCTCATAATCGGTGTGAATACTGAGCGGTGGAAGGAGCAGGCTCGCGAGCCGCGTCATCGTCGAGAAGAATGAATTTTGGCGTGCCTGTGAGACTCTAAGCTATTGGATGAATTGGATGAAAAGGAGAAATGGCGGAGAGGGTGGGATTCGAACCCACGGTGGCCTTTCGACCACTCCGGTTTTCGAGTCCGATTTATCCCCTCCGCTTTACAAAGACCTGGTAAGAATTGCTAGGAATACAAACAACCCGCGGCCATCAAAGCATAGCCCAGCCTAGCAATTACTGTCACGTCTCTACGCCAACTTTACGCCAAGTCTGGGAAGAGAGAAGTCGAGAAGCGATAACTGGGTGCAGACATCAACTGGCTTTTGATTACTGCGGGGAAATCCCAGATGAGTTAGAATGGGGCGTGAGTATGGAAGCTGGGGAAAAGATCATCTCTACACTCGATGCCTCGGCTGGGGCAGCTACGCTGGGGTCGCACCAGTTTCTCGACGATTTCGCGCTGGCCTACCACCTCGCCGTCGCCGAGCGTCTGCGCGAGCGACCGGACGCAGTCATCGAGCGTGCGCGCCAGAACCTGAGCCGCTGGCTGGAGGGCGACGCGTTCGGGCCGGGCGAGCGTCAGTCCATCGAGGAGTGGCGAAAGATTCTTGATGAGTCTGACATTGGGCGTCTTATTCGGATCATTACCGACACTTCCGAAGAAGGCCGACGCCTGCGCTCGTCTTCCCCTTTCGTCGGCACACTCACGCCCGAAGAACGACTGGAGATACTCGCCGCCTGTGAACAAAGAGCAACTGCTTGACCTGACCGAGCGCGTGAGGCTCGTGGCCGGGGTCAAGCTGCCAGTCATCGTCGGTTCGCAGTCGCTTTACGCCGTCACCTCTAACGTCCCCGACAGCGTCAGGCGCTCCGTCGAGTGTGACTTCCTCCTACTCGCCGCCGGCCCTCCTATCTTCCGCGCCGTCATCGAGCAGATTGGGTTCGCCAGCAGCTTCCAGGAGACGCACGGCTATTACGCCGACGCGGTCGGCCTCGCCACGGTCGTGCTGCCAGCGGGCTAGCGGGAGCGCCTCATGCCGCTGACGGACAAAGCGGGGCATACGCGAGCTTACTGCCTGGAAATTCACGACACCTGCGTCAGCAAGCTGATGGCCGGCAGGGAGAAGGATTTCATGTTCATCAAGGAGCTACTGAACCGCGGCATGGCCGACATGGACACATTCCTCTCGCGTGCTGAAACCATCCTGGATATGCCGCAGAGTGCCGCCTTGCTGCCGCGACTCGAAAGCTTGGTGGGTTATCGGAAAAGTGCGCGATCCCCTCTCGACCTCAGCCCGCTGCGACAGTTAATAGCAGACCTCCGGTCTCAATCACAGTAAGTGTTCTCTTCATTACGGCGTTGCGGTCATCCCAGACCCGCTCGATGTACTCGACGTTGCCCGACCTGATGCCCGAGAACTGTACTTGGAACTTGCCACCCCCGTAGCCGAAGAACATGGGGCTTCGCCTGCACCGTCTCTAGGCTTACAACCTCGCTAACTGAGCTTGCAGCGCAGGCCGCCGCTTGTATTGCTCTTTCAACTCCCGCAAATACTTTTGCCACTCGCTCGTTCGCCCCAACTTCGCGTAAGCGGCTTTGGCGCGCCTGAGCCAATCGGCGGCAGCCGGATAAAGATTGCTTTTCGTCTGTACGATCAAATCTTCGGCCTGTTTGATGCTGGCGCGAACGACCCATTCCGGGCGGTGCGGGACGAGCGCCTCTGCCACCGTCTCCACTACTGTGTGGTAAGCGCCTTTTTGATCGGCGACTTTA
>Ga0081539_10000659_pt1 | contig 69319 bp, 53 predicted proteins | sample TabmetS4T2R2_FD_71023 | JGI IMG/M metagenome (GOLD analysis project Ga0081539, IMG submission 71023) | Tabebuia heterophylla rhizosphere microbial communities from the University of Puerto Rico - S4T2R2 | ecosystem: Host-associated > Plants > Roots > Rhizosphere ...
GGTCTCCATCGCCCGGCTGGTCACGATCAGACCGAGCGTGGCGCCCATCGCCTTCAGGACGCGGTCGTGCGGCAACCGCCCCGCGAAGCGGACACCGGGCGGCGCCAGCTGCTGGCACCGCTCGCGGTCGGGGCCGTCGCCGACGACCAGGAGCGGTTCGCCGGCCGGCCAGTGGGCCAGCACCTCGGGCAGGCCCTTCTCGGCCATCAGACGGCCCACCCACAGCCAGCCCGCGCGCGGACCGGTCTGCTGTGGCGGGTCGGGCGTGAAGTGCGGTACGACGGACAGGACGCCCTCCGGCACGCCGGCCTCGCGCAGGATGCGGTGCGTCGTGAGCGACGGGACGACGATGCGATCGGCTCGGCGCAGCAGCGCCTGCCGGATGGGCCGGCGCAGGCTCATCATCGCGACGGGGACCGTGGCGAGGGTGGAGTCGCGGTAGCAGCGGTGCACCAGCGCGGGTAGGACGGATCCGTGCTCCACGCACGCGATGCACCCCTGCCCGGCGCGCTCGAGCGTCCCGCGCGCACACACGCTGCGGTAGTTGTGCACGGTCGCGACCAGCGGGCCGTCATACTCCCGCAGCCAGGTCCGGCCGTAGTTGGGAAAGAGGTTGTGCACGTGGACGACGTCGGGCGCGATCGCGCGGATCTGCTCGATCGGGGAGGGGCCGATGCCCGTGGCGACCGTGACCGCCGACCGCAGCGGATAGGTCCGCCCGCTGTTCACCTCGTCGGTGCGCAGGGCCAGGAGCTGGACGTCGTGCCCGGCTCGGGCCAGCGCCTCGGCCTGCAGGTCCACCACGAGGTTCTCACCGCTCGGCAGCGCGGAGCGGTAGTAGCTGTGGACGAGGGCAATCCGCATCTCAGCCCGCCCCGCGAAGGGCTGCCCGCACGAAGCGGGCGTTGCCGAAGAGATACCGGCGCCAGAGTCGGCGCGGCTCGCACATCAGCCGGAAGACCCACTCCAGCCCGCGCCGCTGCATCCACACCGGGGCCTGCCGCTTGTGGCCGGAGATGAAGTCGAACGCCGCACCGACGGCGCAGTACACGGCCGGCACCATCGTGGCGAGCCGTTCGACGACCTCGTCCTGCTTCGGCGTGCCGAGCCCCACCCAGACGACGTCGGCACCCGAGGCACGGATCCGGGCGGCTTGGCCGGCGATCGTCTCGTCGTCCAACGGCCCGAACGGCGGTGATTCCGCGCCCACCACCAACAGCCCGGGACAGCGCTCCCGCAGCCGATGTTCCAGGCTCGCCAGCACCGGCGGGGTGGATCCGAGCAGGTAGTGCCGCAGGCCGAGCGGCAGACCGAGCCGCACGACGTCGAGCATCAGATCGGGCCCGTACACCCGCTCCTCCGGCAGGGATCGTCCGTGCCGCAAGCGATTCGCCCACACCACCGACTTGCCGTCCGGGAAGTTGAGCCCGCCGCCACGCAACAATGCCTTCAGGTCGCTGCTGAGGTCGGCCAGCGCGAGGGTGTAGGCGTTGCACAAGTGCACCGCGATGCCTCGGTCCAAGCCGGAGGCCGCGAGCCGCACCACCTCGTCCGCTGCCTCCTCGCGGGTGCACGCCGTGATTGGCACGCCCGCGCACGGCACGACGGCGAGTGGCCGCGCCACGGCGTACGACGTCCGGCGGTTCACGGCAGCGGCACCAGCCGGGTGTCGAACGGCGAGGCAGGGCCGCCCGCCGGCGCGGTCAGCCCGGTCAGGTCCGGGTGCTGGATGAACCAGTCGATCGTCCGGCGCAGTGCGGCATTGATCGGGGTATGCGGCTCCCAGCCGAGCGCGTCTCGGGCCAGGGCGATGTCGGGTTGACGCACCATCGGGTCGTCCTCGGGGCGTGGCGTGAACACGATCTGCGAAGGGGAGCTGCAGAGGTCGCCGATCCACATGGCGAGGTCGATCATCGAGAGCTCGTGCGGGTTGCCCAGGTTCACCGGCCCGGCAAGATCGGACTCCAGCATCCGCAGCACGCCGTCGACGAGGTCGTCGACATAGCAGATCGACCGGGTCTGCGACCCGTCGCCGGCGACGGTGATCGGTTCGCCGCGCAGCGCCTGGCAGATGAACGTCGGGATGGCACGGCCGTCGTTCGGGCGCATCCGCGGGCCGAACGTGTTGAAGATCCGTACGATTCCGGTGTCCACGCCGTGCGTGCGCCGGTACGCCATCGTCAGGGCTTCGGCGAACCGCTTGGCTTCGTCGTACACGCCGCGCGGCCCGACCGGATTCACGTTCCCCCAATAGCCCTCGGGCTGTGGGTGGACCTGCGGATCGCCGTAGGTCTCCGACGTGGAGGCCAGGATGAAGCGGGCACCCTTCTCCTTGGCCAGGCCGAGGGTGTGCAGCGTGCCGATCGACCCGACCTTGAGGGTGTGGATCGGCAGCATGAGGTAGTCGATCGGCGAGGCCGGCGACGCGAAGTGCAGGACGGCGTCCACACTCCCCGGCACATGGACGTAGTCGGTGACGTCGGCGTGCACCAGCCGGAATCTCGTGTCCTCCATCAGGTGCGCGACGTTCTCCGGCGTCCCGGTGAGGAAGTTGTCCAAGGCCACGACCTCCCAGCGCTCGGCCAATAGCCGCTCGCACAGGTGTGACCCCAGGAAGCCTGCCCCGCCGGTGATGACGGCGCGTCGGGTCATGCTCGTCTCGTCTCCCCTCGGACGGTTGCGTGACCTTGCCTGCAGAGCTTCGGGCGGCGGGCCGGGCACCTTGAGCAACCTCGGGCAGCGGTCAAGTCCGCGGCGCCATCGCCCGATGGAGTGAATGTCCGCAGTTGCCGCTTGCCGGGGGAGCTCCGATGCCGACGCTTGAGCGCCTGGCCCTCGCGCCCGCCACGACCACGCTGTCCGGTCCTGGTGACTGGTGGCCGGCGGTGCGGCTGCGGCTGCTGGCCGCCGACACCGTCGCGGTTGCGGCAGGTCTGTCCGGGGCCATGGCATTCCGGGCGGGTCCCGCGGAGGCGGCGATCGGGTACCGCGGGGGTTACCTGGCGCTGCCCGTGGTCCTCGGGGTCGCCTGGTTGCTCGGGATCGCGCTGCACGGCGGATACCTGCGCCGGCATCTGGGATCCGGGCCGGCCGAGTACAAGAGCCTGGCGAGCGCGACATTCCGCCTGTTCGGCGTGATGGCGATCGCCAGCTACCTGCTGCGGGTACCCATACCGCGCGGTCTGATCGCCGTCGCCCTGCCCGTGGGTCTGGCCGGGCTACTGATCGGCCGCTTCGCCGTTCGCCGATGGATCGTGTCCGCTCGACTCCATGGGCGCTGTTCGCACCGTGTGCTCGTGGTGGGGGACCGGCGCCGGGTCGAGGACAAGATCGCCCGGCTGTGCACCGAGCCGCACGCCGGCTTCGTGCCCGTCGGGGTCTGCCTGAGTGACCCGGAGGACCGGCGTCCGATCGAACCCGGCGTGCCTGTGCTCGGCGGGCTCGCGTCCATCCGTGAGGCGCTGCAGGCGTCGGGTGCCGACACCGTGGTCGTCACCGAAGGGCCGGCTGTCGACACCTCGCTGGTTCGAGAGATCGCGTGGAGCCTGGAGGGGGATGGCGTCGACCTGATTGTCTCACCGTCACTCGCGGACGTCGCGGGGCCGCGGGTGAGCGTGCGGCCGCTCGGTGGGCTGCCGCTGCTGCACGTCGACGAGCCTCAGTTGTCCGGCGGCTCCCGACTGGTGAAGCGCCTGATGGACGTCGTGGGTGCCGCGCTCGCGCTGGTGCTCCTGTCACCGGTGCTGCTGGTAGCTGCCCTTGCGGTCCGATTGAGCGGCCAGGGTCCGGTCTTCTTCCGGCAGACCCGGGTCGGCAGGGGCGGCGCGGAGTTCCGCGTGTTCAAGTTCCGCACGATGTACGCGGACGCCGAGGCGCGCCTGGACGAGTTGCTGGACCGCAACGAGACTGACGGGCTGCTTTTCAAGATCAGGCAGGACCCGCGCATCACGCCGGTGGGTCGGTTCCTGCGGCGTACGTCGATCGACGAGCTGCCGCAGCTGCTCAACGTGCTCCTCGGCGACATGTCGCTCGTCGGGCCGCGCCCGTTGCCGGTGCGCGACGGCGACTTCACCGGCCACGTCCGGCGGCGGCTGCTCGTGCTGCCCGGCATCACGGGCTTGTGGCAGGTCAGCGGGCGGTCCGACATCAGCTGGGAGGACGCCGTCCGCCTGGACCTCTACTACGTCGAGAACTGGTCCCTGACCCTGGACCTGCTGATCATGTTGCGGACGGTGCACGCCGTCCTTCGCGGCGGCGGCGCGTACTGATCGGGCCTTACGCATCGGCATGAGACGTTGAGCGGGCAGTTCTGCCGCGACACTCCGGGCGTGTCGCGGCAGAACTGCCCGCTCAACCTTCGGGGAGAAGGAGGAGCCAGCACGTACGCTGCCGTCTGTGACGTTCCGACTACTGATCGTGTGCACCGGCAACATCTGCCGTTCGCCCACCGCGGAGCTCTTGATGCGTGCGGGGCTGCAGGCTCGGCTCGGCCAGGACGCGGAGGTCTTCGCCGTCGGCAGCGCCGGTACCCGCGGGCTGGTGGGTCTCCCGATCGAGCCGCTGGCGGCAGAGGTGCTCACTGGTCAGGGAATCACGACGGAGGGGTTCCGGGCGCGCCGTCTCGAACCCGGGTTGCTGGCCGACGTCGACCTCGTGCTGGGTGCATCCCGTGAGCACCGCTCCGCCGCCGTCGCGATGGCGCCGAGAGTGCTCCGCCGAGCCTTCACTCTGCGCGAGTTCGCCCGGATCGTCTCGGGCTGGGACTCCGGTGACGTGTGGCCGGCAGAACCGCAGAGGCGCGCCCGCGCGGTGGTGGACCGCGCCGCGGGAGGCCGGATGCAGGCACGGGCCGCTGATCCGGTCGACGACGACATCGCCGACCCCATGGGGCGGGACGCCGTCGCATTCGCGCAGGCAGGAGCCGTGATCGGCGAGGCCGTGACCGCTGTGCTCGACGCGCTCATCGGCCGCGAGTTCCCGACGCCGGCGACGGGGGTCCCGGTCACAGCCTCCGAACGAGTGGGCCGGTAAGCGGCTCACCGCCGGCCGCGTGCCCCGATGAGCTCTTGGCCGATCCGTGCTCCCATGGCCGCGCGCTCCGAGGCGCCCCGCGTGCTGCGGGTGGCCTCCGTCGGACGGTAGTCGTAGTAGTAGCCGTAGCTGTACGCGTCGCGACCCTTGGCCGGGACCATGTTCAACACGGTGCCGAGCACCCGTCCGTTGACGGCGCGAAGCAGGTCGAGCGCCCGGGCCACCTGCTCACGGCGCGTGTGGCCGGCCCGCACGATCAGGATCGATCCGTCGGCCAGCTTGCTCAGCACCGCGGCGTCGGTGACGGGCAGCAGAGGCGGGGCGTCGATGACCACGAACTCCGCGCGGTCGCGCAATTGCGCCACCAGATCCGTCATCAGCTGCGAGCCGAGCAACTCGCTCGGGTTCGGCGGTGTGGGACCGCTGGTCAGGACGTTGAGGTGCCCGTCGCCGACCGGCTGCAAGACGTCATCGAGGCTAGCCTGCCCGACCAGCACGCTGGTGAGCCCGGCGGCGGACTCCAGTCCCAGGTAAGCCCCGACCCGCCGGCGACGCAGGTCGCCCTCAACCAGCACGACCCGGTGCCCGGCCTCGGCGAGTGCGATGGCCAGGTTGCATGTGGTCGTGGTCTTGCCTTCCGCCGGCACGGCACTGGTGACCACGATGCAGCGTGGCGGCTCGTCGACGTCCACGAACTGCAGGTTTGTGCGCAGCTGGCGGTAGGCCTCGGCGCGCAGCCCGTGCGGATCGGCATTGAGGAGAACGGCGCTTCCCTGCGCTGCTGAGTCCTTGACGATGGCACCCAACAGGGCCGGTGCGCCCAACTCCTCCAGGTCTTCGGCCCGCTTCACGCTCGTGTCCAGCGTCTCCAGCAGCAGCGCCAGGCCGACGCCGAGGCTGAGCCCCGCCAAGGTGCCCAGGCCAAGGTTGAGCATCACGTTGGGCGAGACGGGAGAGCTGGGGACCCGGGCCGGCCCGACGAGGCTGACCTTGACCGGGGACGCCGCGCCGCTCTCCGGCCGTTCGAGTGTCCCGACGACCCGGGTGAACTGCTCGCTGACGGCGTTCGCGATCAGAGCCGCCTGCGTGGCCGACGCATCGCGGACGGAGACGTCGATCAGCACGGTATCCAGCGGCGGGCTCGCCGAGATCTGGCCGGCCAACCCCTCCGGCGTTGTCTTCAAGCCCAGGCCGTCGATGACGGGCTGCAGCACCAGTGGGCTGGTCACCAGTCGCGCGTACGACTTCACTCGTTGCTGGGTGAACAGGTTGCCCTGGTTGAGCTGGCCCGTGTCGGCGGAGCCGGGGTCGGCGGAGACGAAGAGCTGGGCGCGGGCCAGATACATCGGGGTGGCCATCATGGTCACCGTGATGGCGGCCGCGAGCGCGAGCCCCGTGCAGACCAGGATCGGCTTCCACCGCTTGGTCAGGGTGTGGAGGTAATCACGCAGATCCACGCCGTTCGCTCCTCTGATCCCTCGTGACGCCGCTTCGTCTGGCCGCCGAGCACCCGGTCAGTCACCCGATCGGTGCAGCGGCACCCGTCCGACATCGGCACGCTGAGCCGGGAGTTGAGCCATCGGCCACCGGTGAGTCGTGGCCGCTGCGCGCCCGGGCGGCGGGTGTCCGCCGTTCACCCGAACGGGCTCAATCCGCCGGAGCCGCCTGCCGATGCCGCAGCCATGAGCCGCCGTCTGTGGATCGTCGTCGCCCTGGCCGGTCTTCTCGTGATCGCCGCCGGCTGGCTGGCCGCGCGCGGGATGCAGGCCATGAGGCTGCGCTCCGGTGCCGAGGTAGACGTGACCCGGCTGAAACAGGATCTGCGCGCTGGGCACTTCACCGCGGCCGGTGCCGACCTGCGACGCCTGCATCGAGACGCGCGGACCGCTCGGGCCGTTACCCGTGACCCGCTCGTCCGGGTGGCCGGCGTCCTGCCCGTGATCGGGCCCGATATCCGTGCTGCCCGGATCGCCGCGCAGGCCTCCTATGACGTCCTGGAGGCGGCTGAGCCGATGGAGATCGCGCTGCCTCGACTCGGTGCCTCGCTCAGCTCGCCGTCCGGCGCCTACATCGACGTGGCAGCGGTGCGTCAGGCCGCCGAGGCGATCCCTGCCGTGAATGCCGCCGTGCACACCGGTGCCGAACTCCTCGCCGGCGTCGACCCCCAGCGGCTCCACTACGGCCTCGGCGACGGCGTCGGCCGGCTGCGCGAGCGCCTCGTCGCCGGTGGCACGTCGCTCGACTCCGTCGAGGACTCGGCCACCGTGTGGCCGTCCATGGCCGGTGCCGACGGGCCGCGCACCTACGTGCTGCTGCTACAGCAGGACGCCGAGGCGCGGGGTACCGGCGGCATTGTCGGCTCGTATGCCGTGCTCCGCATGGACCGTGGGCGACTGACCCTGCTGCGCACGGCGTCCCGCGAGAAGACCCTCGACCCGGGACCCCCGATCCCCACCACCTCGCTGCCCACCGACATCTGGGATCTGTGGGGAACAGACCTGGCGGAATGGGCCGGGCTCAACCTGAGCCCGCACTTCCCGTGGACCGGGCAGCTGGTCGCGGCGGGATGGCAGGCCCGCCAGGAGAGTCCGCGGCTCGATTACGTCGCGGCGGTCGATCAGGACGTCTTCGCCGCGCTGCTGGCCGGCACCGGGCCGGTCAAGGTCGGGCCGATGACGGTCAGCCGCGACAATGCCGCGGCGTTTCTCTCCCGAGATGTATACGCCCGCTATTCGCCGGCCCAGGTCGACGAGATCACGGGCCAGCTGGTCAGCACGACGGTCGGCCGGCTCACCGGTGGCCGAATCGATCTGCCCGCCGTCGCGCAGGCGATGGCCGAGCCGATCAAAGAGCATCGGCTGCTGATCTGGGCGGCAGACGCGAAGGAGCAGGAGAAGCTGGAGTCGCTGCCGCTGTCCGGAGCGCTGCCCGACAGCCCGGGGCCGACCACCACCGTCGTGGTCAACAACGGCGCCGGAGGCAAGCTGGACGCCTATCTCTCGGTGCACACGCTGTACGACCCGGGCACGTGTACGGACGGCGTGCTGGAGAGCCACGACGTCGTGACAGTGCAGAACACGGCTCCGGCGCACGGCCTCCCGGACTACGTGACGCTGCGCGCCGACCTCAGCGAGGAGGGCATCACCCATCACGTGCCCGGCAGCAACCGCACCATCGTCGACATCTACGGCCCGGTGGGCGCCGAGCAGGCGCTCACGACCGTGGACGGCGAAGCGGTCGACGTCATCGAGGGGATGGATCGGGAGCACCCGGTGTGGCGGCTGTTTCTGGAGCTCCAGCCGGGCCAGAAGCGCACCATCGACGTGATGTTCCTGGACTCGGTGTCGGCCACCATCCCCGGCGAGACCCCACAGGTGATCCTGCAGCCGATGGCCGTACCCGCGACGGCGCAGACCAAACCGTTGCCCCGATGTGGTGCGTAGGGTTCGTGTCGTGAGCGTTCTGGTCACCGGCGGCGCGGGGTTCATCGGCAGCGCCGTCGTGCACGCGCTGGCCGACGCCGGAATGCGGCCGGTGATCCTCGACGACCTCTCGGCCGGGCGGCGCGAGGTGGTGGACGGATTTCCCTTGTACCACGCCGATATCGCCGACGGCGCGGCGCTGGACCGGATTCACGCCGAGCACGAAATCACGACGGTGATTCACTGCGCGGCACGAAAGTCGGTGCCGGAGTCGGTCGCGAAGCCGCTGTGGTACTACCAGGAGAACGTCGGGAAGACGCTGCGGCTGCTGGACCATTTGCGGCGCAACGGATCCAGCCGGCTGGTCTTCAGCTCCTCGGCGTCGGTGTACGCCGACGCCGACGGCCGCGGCATTCCCGAGGAGGCGCCGCTGGGCGGAGTGAGCCCCTACGCCCGGACCAAGCTGATGGTGGAGCAGATCCTGACCGACATCGGCGCGCTCGGCGAAATCGAGACGCTCTCGCTTCGCTACTTCAACCCGATCGGTGCGGACCCGAAGTTGCGCACCGGACCGTCGCAGGGCTTCTCCGAGACCGCGCTGGGTGCCCTGATCGCCGCACACCGAACCGGAACGCAGTTCCGGCTCATGGGAACGGACTGGGCGACGGTGGACGGCACGGCCGTGCGGGACTATGTGCACCTCTGGGACGTCGCGGAGGCCCACGTCGCGGCGGTGCGCCGGCTGGAGGAACGCGGCCCGGCGAATGCCGTGCTCAACGTGGGTAGTGGCCGCGGCACATCGCTGCGCGAGCTTCTCGCGGCGTTCGAGCGGGTCACCGGTGAGCCGGTCACGATGGTCGAGGCGGGCCGGCGGGCCGGGGATCTGGCCGGCGGGTACGCCGTCGTCGATCGCGCGCGCGACGTCCTCGGCTGGACCCCTCGGCTCGGCCTGGAGGACGGCATCCGGGACACCCTCGCCTGGGCGACCCGACCCTGAGAGATCGAGCGCCGCGTCACAGCAGGGTCACAGCAGGACGGCACGCAGCGCCGCAGCGTGCTGGACCAGCCAGCGGCGGGTGCGGTCGATGCGTGCCGCGACGTCCGGCGTCCAGTACCGGCCGAAGCCGATGTGTCCGTGGTGCGCGGCGTCGCGGATGATCCGGTAGATCCAGTCGTGGCTCGGGGTCAGCGCCTCGGCCAGCAGCGGCCGGTCGGCGGCGCCGACGCCGTAGGCGTCCACGAAGAGCCGGAGGCGGGAGAGTCCTCGCCCGCGGCGGCTGTCGGTGACGTCTTCCTCGGCGCGCAGGGGCACCCAGAGGCGGGCCGCGGTCGCGACGTCCCAGATCGCCGACCCCGGCCCGGCGAGGTCGAAATCGATGAGCGCGCACGCCTGTCCGTCGCGGAACACCACGTTGTCCAGGTTGGGATCGTTGTGGCTGACCAGCGGCGGACCGTAACCCGGAGGGATGCGCAGGGGCCACTCATACTCGCTGGGGTCGAAGGTGACGACGGCGTCGTGATAGCGGCGCAAGAGCAGGGCGACGCTGACCAGGGCCTCGTCGGTCAAGGCCCATTCCGGGTAGGGCTGGATTGGCGCGACACCGTTGACGTAGCTCAGGACCTCGCGCTGTTGCGCGTCGACGCCGAACAGGCGCGGGGCGCCGTCGAAACCGGCGTCTTCGAGGTGACGCAGCAGGGCGTGCACGCCGTCGCTGCCGGGGTGCAGCGGGCGGCGCACCGTGTTGCCCACGCGGACCACCTGTCCCCGGTTGGCCGTGCCGCCCATCAGCGGGACCTCGGACACGTGCGGGGCCCTCACGGCGGATCTCTGCGGGTCTCCGGCTGCCGAGCCTGGGTGCCGTCCGCGAGATTGAGCAGGGCCTCCGCGAGCGACCGGTGCGTGACGAGAGCATTCACCAGCCCACCACGGACGGCGGCGAGCACGGCCCTGGCCTTCCGGGTTTCGTACGGGATCGCGATCACCTCCGGGACGCGGCGCAGCTGCTCGGCCGTCACGGCAATGATCCGCCGGCTGACCGGAGCGGCCACCGGAGCGCCGTCGGCGTCGAGCATGATCCCGGACACCTCGGCACAGACACCGAGCTGGCGCAACGACATCCGCTCCTCGTGGTCGAGGGCGTCGTACACCGTGGACGCCGGGGGATCCCAGGACCCCACGCCGACGACGGCCTTCGTCACAGTGTCGACCTTCGCCATGGCCCGGGCGACCTCCGGTTGCTGGCGCAGCGCCTGGGCGATCTGCTCCGTGGCGACGATCATCGGCGCATAGTAGAAGTACGCCGGACCGCCGCCGATCCGCGCCGCGTCGCGCACCAGCTCGGTCGCCGTCTCGTCGCCGTCCGCGCTGGACAGCGCCCCGGTGAGCTGCACGACGGTGCATGCGGGCAACCGCCGAAGCGCCGCTCCCGCCGCCCCGACCGAGCGAGCCCACGACATGCCGAGGACGTCGTCCTCCGTGACGATCTCGGACAGCAGGTCCGCGGCCGCCGCCCCTAGGTGAGTGCGAAGGGTCACCGGGTGATCGTCGGAAACGTCGAGCACCAGGGCGTGCCAGAGGCCGAGCGCCTGCTGCAGCAGGCTTGACGTCTCCACGTCGATCTCCCCGGGATAACCGATCTCGATCCGGACCAGCCCGGACGCCCGTGCCTTGTCGAGCAGCCGGGCCACCTTGAACCGGCTGAGCCCGGTCTGCTCGGCGATCTCGATCTTCGACGTGCCCTCGATGAAATACCGCCTGGCCACCGAGGCCATGAGCACGAGCTCCGCGGGGCCTCCCGCCTGGTACCGAACCATGCCTTCCCCCTCGCCGCCCGGGCAGCGCTCGTCCGCCCGCGCTCATTTGAGCACCGTTGATCTCATACTCGCAACTCCCGTTGACTTCCAGTGTGGCCCGGGACACACTGCGAATGCACCCAAATGAGTAGTCATCTGCTCGTTTGAGCATCCTGATCGAAACCATGGGGCGGCGAGCGACCGGGAGGTTGACGTGGCGGGTTCGAGGAGAAGGTGGCGGACCGCGTTGGTCGCGGGCGTGGCCGTCACGACGATCGCGGCGTCCGGCTGTGCCGGCGCCGGCGGTGGTGGCGGTGGCGAAGGAGGCAGCGAGTCCATCAACGTGCTGATGGTCGGCAACCCGCAGATGGAGGACATCCAGAAGCTGACCGCGGACAGCTTCACCAAGGACACCGGCATCAAGGTCAACTTCACGATCCTTCCCGAGAACGAGCTGCGGGACAAAGTCACGCAGGACGTGGCCACGGGCGCGGGCTCGTACGACGTCGCCACGATCGGCGCGTACGAGGCGCCGATCTGGGCGAAGAACGGCTGGTTGACGGAGCTCGGGCCCTACACCGAGAAGGACTCCTCCTTCGACTCGGCCGACTTGATCAAGCCGATCGTCGACTCGCTGTCGCTGGACGGGAAGCTGTACGCCATCCCGTTCTACGGTGAGTCCTCGTTCCTGATGTACCGCAAGGATGTCTTCGCGGCGAAGGGCCTCACCATGCCCGAGCGGCCGACCTGGCAGCAGGTCGCCGACCTGGCCGCCAAGGTCGACGGTGCGGAGCCCGGGATGAAGGGCATCTGCCTGCGCGGGCTTCCGGGATGGGGCGAGCTGTTCGCGCCGCTGACCACGGTGGTCAACACCTTCGGCGGCACGTGGTTCACCGAGGACTGGCAGCCGCAGGTCGACTCGCCGGCCTTCACCGAGGCGACCCAGTTCTATGTCGACCTGGTCCGCAAGCACGGTGAGCCGGGTGCGGCGCAGTCCGGCTTCACCGAGTGCCTGAACGCCATGAGCCAGGGCAAGGTCGCGATGTGGTACGACGCGACGTCCGGCGCAGGGTCGCTCGAGGACCCGAACGTCAGCAAGGTCGCGGGCAAGATGGGGTACGCCTATGCACCGGTGGTCAAGACCAAGACCTCCGGCTGGTTGTGGGCCTGGGCCTGGATCATGCCGAAGACGAGCAAGAAGCAGGACGCAGCGGCGAAGTTCATGCTGTGGGCCTCGAGCAAGGACTACGAGAAGCTGGTGGGTGAGAAGCTGGGATGGCCGCGCGTTCCGTCCGGCAAGCGGGTCTCCACCTACTCGATCCCGGAGTACAAGGAGGCCGCGGGTTCCTTCGGCGACCTCACCCTGAAGTCCATCGAAGAGACCGATCCCACCAATCCGGGCACCCAGCCGCGGCCGACGGTCGGCATCCAGTTCGTCACGATCCCCGAGTTCGCCGACCTGGGCACCAAGGTGTCGCAGGAGGTGAGTGCGGCGATCGCCGGCAAGGGCACGGTTCAGCAGGCGCTGAGTGACGGCCAGAAGCTGGCTCTCGACGCTACGTCGAGCTACCGGAAGTAGCCGGGGGAGCTGTCATGGCCGTCACGACCACTGCGCCCAGCCGGGGGACGGCCCCGGGAGCCGCGACATCGTCGCGGCTCCCGGCGGCAGCCCGCTGGGCTCGCCGGGCGCCGCTCCTACCGGCGCTCATCTTCACGATCATCGTCACGCAGGTGCCGTTCATCGCGACCCTGATCATCTCCTCGCTGCAGTGGAACGTGCTGCGGCCCGGTGAGCGGCACTTCGTCGGGTTGTCCAACTACGGGACGGTGTTCACCGACAAGCGGCTGCGCGCCGCCGTGGTGAACACGATCACGCTCACCGCTTCGGTGGTGCTGATCAGCCTGGTGCTCGGCCTGTTGCTCGCGATCCTGCTGGACCGCCGGTTCCCCGGCCGGGGCCTGGCCCGGACTCTGCTGATCGCGCCGTTCCTCGTCATGCCCGTGGCGGCGGCCCTGCTGTGGAAGCACGCCTTGTACAACCCGACGTACGGGCTGCTCAACGGCGTCCTCAACTGGATCTGGCAGCTGTTCGGCGCCGACACCGGGCCGAGCGTCGACTGGATCTCCTCCACGCCCATGCCGGCCGTTGTCGCGGCGCTGGTCTGGCAGTGGACGCCCTTCATGATGTTGATCCTGCTGGCCGGGCTGCAGGCGCAACCGAGTGACGTGCTCGAAGCGGCCCGGGTGGACGGCGCAGGCGCCCTGAAGACGTTCCGCTTCATCACCCTGCCGCACCTGCGGCAGTACCTGGAACTGTCGGTGCTGCTTGGCTCGATCTACATCGTGCAGACGTTCGATGCGGTGTTCACGATTACCCAGGGTGGGCCGGGTACGGCGACGACGAACCTGCCGTACGAGATCTACCTGACCATGTTCCGCAAGTACGAGTACGGCGAGGCGGCCGCCGCCGGTGTCGTGGTGGTGGTCGGCACGATCATCGTTGCGACGTTCGCGCTGCGCGTCGTCTCCTCGCTGTTCCGCGAGGAGGCCCGTCGATGACCGCGACTCCGACCACCCGGTCCGATGCTCTTGCGGCAGAACGTTCCGGTTCGCCCACCGAGTCCAGCGCGGCTCCACCCAGCGCCCCGCGGCGTCGGCTGCGTCGGCAGCGTGACCCCGACGTCGCGGCGCACGGCGGGCCGATCTGGACGCTCGTAGCCTGGATCGTCACGCTGTTCTTCTTCGCGCCCGTCGCGTGGATGGTGTTGACGTCCTTCCACAGCGAGGCGGACGCCGCGACGAACCCGCCGTCGCTGTTCGCGCCATTGACTGGTGCGAACTACGACCTGCTCTTCTCGCGTGGGATCCGGCCGTTCCTGATCAACTCTGCCACGGCGGCGATCATCTCCACTCTGCTGGTGCTGGCGCTGGCGGTTCCCGCCGCCTACGCGCTGTCCATCAAGCCGGTGGAGAAGTGGACGGACGTGATGTTCTTCTTCCTGTCCACCAAGTTCCTGCCGGCCATCGCTGCCCTGCTGCCGATCTACTTGATCGTCAAGGACATCGGGATGCTGGACAACATCTGGAGCCTGGTCATCCTCTACACCGCGATGAATCTGCCGATCGCCTTGTGGATGATGCAGTCGTTCCTGGCGGAGGTGCCGAAGGAGATCCTCGAGGCCGCCGAGGTGGACGGTGCGGGACTGCTGCGGGTGCTGTGGAACGTCGTCGTCCCGGTGGCCATGCCGGGCCTGGCGGCAACCGCGCTGATCTGCTTCATCTTCTCGTGGAACGAGTTCATGTTCGCCGTCAACCTGACGGCCACCCGGTCCGCGACGGCCCCGGTCTTCCTCGTCGGCTTCATCACCAACGAGGGCCTGTTCCTCGCCCGGCTGTGCGCGGCGGCCACGCTGGTGTCCCTGCCCGTTCTGATCGCGGGATTCGCGGCGCAGGACAAGCTGGTTCGGGGACTGTCGCTCGGTGCCGTCAAGTAGCGCCCATCACGAAGGCGCCGTCAGGGAAAGGGGTGTGAGGTGAAGGCCGCCATCATCACTGAACCCGGCAAGGTGGAGGTCACGACCGTCGATGACCCGGCACCGGGCCCGCGCGACGTCGTCGTCGCGGTGGCCGGCTGCGGAATCTGCGGCACCGACCTGCACATCCTGGAGGGTGAGTTCGCCCCCTCGCTGCCCATCGTCCCCGGGCACGAGTTCGCCGGGGAGGTGGTGGCGATCGGCTCCCGGGTGGACGAGCTGCGGGTCGGTGCTCAGGTGGCGGTGGACCCATCCCTGTTCTGCGGCGAGTGCCACTACTGCCGGCTCGGGCGGGGGAACCTGTGCGAGCGGTGGAACGCCATCGGGGTGAGCCGGGCCGGCGCGGCGGCCGATTACGTCGTCGCGCCGGTGGCCAACTGTGTCGTGCTGCCGGAAGGGATCAGCACGGCGGACGCGGCGCTGATCGAGCCGCTGTCGTGCGCCGTGCGGGGCTACGACATCCTGCGGGCCTCTCTGGCGACGCATTACCTGATCTACGGCGCCGGGACGATGGGCCTGATGATGCTGGAGCTGGCGAAGCGGGCCGGCGCCAGCACCGTCGACGTCCTGGACACCAACCCGACCCGGCTGGAGACGGCGCGGCTGCTCGGCTGCAGCCGGACCGCGGCGCGGGCGGACGAGCTGGAGATGCCGCGCGGGTGGGACGTCGTCATCGACTGCACGGGCGTCGTGGCGGCGATCGAGGACGGGCTGACCCGGGTGGGGAAGGCGGGGACCTTCCTGCAGTTCGGCGTCTCGGAGATGAACGCGACGGCGCGGTTCTCGCCGTATCGCGTCTACAACGAGGAGATCACCATCGTCGGGTCGATGGCGGTGCTGCACAGCTACGAGCGGGCGGCGGAGTTGTTCATCGGCGGCGTCCTGAAGCCGGAGATCATGATCAGTGACCGGTACCCGCTGGACGCGTATCCGCAGGCGCTGCAGCAGTTCAAGGAGGGCAAGGGCCGCAAGATCCAGGTCAATCCCGGCACGTAGGCTGGCTGGCCCCGTGTGCCTACGGCGCCCCGCATGATCACGGAAGATCCGGTCCCGTATGACAGCCGGATCTTCCGTGATCATGCAGGTACCCCACCTTGCTCACCAGATAGTCGTGATTTCCGCCCGATCCGGCCCCGTTCACAGCCATCTGGTGAGCAAGCATCGGTGGTTTCGATGGCCTCGACACCCCCAATTCCCGGACCGCCCCGGACCGTCACCCGCGCCAACAGTCACCCACGCACAGGTGCGAAGAGCCAGATTGATCGGCGCTGACTTTGATTGTCTGCTCATCTACGGTGTTGCCACGGGACTTGCGACGACCGGTGGCGGTGGGTTCTCTATGGCCGCCGCGCCCGCAGCGGACGGAACGATCTTGACGCACTCCGCGGTAAGTGCCTGGCACCGCAGGAGTCCTCCCTCGACCGCGGCGGGATCGGTGGCGATAAGCGTCGTGGGGTCTTCCCACGTCATCCGCCAGGGTGCCTGTCCCCCGAGGGACACGGATTGACTGACCTTGCCGCCGCTTTCGGTGTCCAGAACAACTAGGGCATCTCCGCTGGACAAGGCGATCATGCTGTTGTCAGGAGAGATGGCGCCAGGTCCGTCAGCAACCGTGGTGCTGTTCCATTGAGGACGCTTTGCGCCAAGTCGCTCAACACTGACGTGGCCCTCCCCGTCAGCAGTAGTGAACAGGGTGCCGGTGCTGTCCACCGCCAGCGGCAGGCGGTCAGGGTTCCGAGAGAGGTCCAGAGCGCTGAGGCGGCCGTCCGCAGTTGACCAGATATTGGGCGGCCCTTGATATTGACTGACGAGCACGCTCGACGTGCCCGTCCCGAGGAAACGTTCGGGAAACAGCGACGTGGATGACGTGAGCCGGTGAACGACAGTCCCGGTCGTCAGTTCGACGACAATGAGCGCCGCAGATCTGGGAGTTGCGCTGTCGACCGTCGTGCTGGGCTCGAGGCCGGCGATGAATTGGCCATCTGCACTTACTGCGAACGGTGGCGCAACGTTCGACAATTCACGTACGGTTCCGGCCGCGTCGGCCGTAGCTGTGAATCGGCGGTCATTCGACGTGACGTCCATGATGGTGAGGCGGCCGGTCCATACCATGCCCGTCACTGCCCAACCGTCGGGCAGTTCAACACTTCGGCCGGAGGCGACAAGCGTTGACCCCTGGACGATGGGCAGTCTCGGCTGAGCGGTTGTCGTTGCCAGGGAATCGCTTGTGCGCATCGGCGTGGCGGCTGTCGACGTCGGCGACGAGGGGGATGTCGTCGCCGAGGGATTGGCCCCGGACATCTGTGAAAGCAAGGTCGGCACTGTGGCGACCCCGACGGCAGACAACGCCAGAGGGATAGCCGCGGTTACGACTTGCCGCCGCCTGATGGCGCGAGCCTGCGCAATCGCGCCCTCAACCAGAGCGCCGGTCGCAGTCACGGACTCAGCTTGTAGGCGCAACTCTGCCCGGATGAGATCGGGCATGTCGTCGTCGGTCATATCAGTGCTCCTGTCATGATCTGGCATGACTGTCGAGTTCAAGCCGGGCACGAAGTGCGCAGGGCTCTGGCGCAGTAGCGCTTGACGGCGCCAATGGAACAGCCCATCAGGCGTGCCGTCTCTGCCTCGGTAAGGTCTTCGTAGTACCGCAAGACCATGACGGTGCGCTGCCGGGGAGGCAACGCGCATATGTGCGGCCACAGGGACAACCGCTGGTCCACGGCATCCGTCCTTGGGTTGTGCGCAAGAACGGGAACGAGCGGCATCAGCACTTCACGGTCTCGATGCTTACGCCACGTTGAGATGTTGGTCGTCACGAGCGTGCGCCGAACGAAAGCCTCCACGCTCTGCATGTCCTTGATGCGAGGCCAGGCAAGGTACGTCTTTGCCAGGGAAGTCTGCAGCAGGTCCTCGGCTGCGTGCTTGTCCCCCGCCAGCAGGTACGCAGTACGCAGCAAGGCGCCGGAGCGAGCGGCCACGAAGGCCTCGAACTCCTCCCGCCTGGCGCTCGCGTCGATGACGACCTCCCAGGATGCGGGAACTCTCATGAGTTAGACGCAGGTGCGTAGGTCTACGGTTGTCACGCCAGATCCAGCCTGGTCTAGCCTGTGCGCCGGTACCGAAGCGGGTCGTCGTCCGGCAGTACAGAAGCCAGTTGCTTTGAGAAGTGGTCAGGTCCCGGAACCACGCTTCGCGAGATAGCTCTGCTGGCGCGCCTGTGAACCCCAAACGCCGTCGATTGTTACCGGATAGCCTCAGACGTCGTGCGCCAGCCGACGCGTGACGCTGTCCCGCACCTCACCCTCGCCGCCGCAACGCCGGCACCGGCGATCCGCCTCGTCCGTCTCGTGGTCGGCCGCGACCCGGCAGGCCAGGACCGCACGATCGGGCTCCAGATGCTGCCCGACCACGACCATCCCGAGCTCGTCCAAGCAGCAGAACGTCGTCAGGTCAGGGCGAACGAAGATAGCGTCGGACACGTCGAGGTCTTCCGGCTGGGCAGCGTGAGAACTCCCATCCTTGGAAGACCTCGACCCTCATCCCGGGACCGACGCGCCCAGCCCTACTACACCCTCATCTGGGAAGAGCCCGTTTTGCAGAACTACCCACCCCAGGGGACGGACGGCTTGCCTGCACTGGTGTAGTACCGAGTCGAGGTCCCGCGCACCCCTAGAGGTGTTCAGTTGCACCTCGGTGTCATCCAGGTACAGCGTCGCCTTGCTGCCTTCGCGCCGGATCAGGCGCTCCAGAACCTCACCACGGGCCAGGTCTTGGGGAATCATATGAGTTCAGCCCTGGGAAATTCCGTGGGCTCCGACACTCGACTGATCGCGAACCGTTGCTCGATGCTTTCGTCAGTCCCCGCGCATCAAGTCCAACGTCAAGGCAAGGATCATGGCGCGTCTCAATGAGTTCTGACAGAGTCGTGGTTCGCTCCGCAAGAAGGGGACGGCGAAATGACCTCAACGATGCTGCCCGCACCGACACAATGGCGCGCTTCCCGGATGGTAATCGCTGTTACAGTGTGCATTGCTGCCGCAGTCGTTCTGGTGTATCCAAGTAGAGCCGACGCCGCTCTCCCGTCAGTAGAGTTGCATCTTGTGGACGATGCGGACAGGCCGCTCGCGAATGTGTTGGCTTCCCTCAGCGTTCTGGATCCTCCCGTCGACGGCCCTGCGGGAGTGGCTGCTGTCGATGTGGGCCAGGGTCGAACTAACGCAAGCGGGCGAGTTGCCGTGCCAGTTGCCTTCTCGGATCGCCTTGCGCGATTAGCGAGGACGAACGGCGGGTGGGTGAACTTCGAGGTTGCGTTTGAAGGCCAGCCAATGGCCTTCATCTCGTTCTCGCGTCGCTGGAGCGGCGCAAACTGGGTCGACAGGTCGGGGGCATCTTCTGCTGTCATGGAGTTGCAGATGCGGCGTCTCACAGCCATCGAGTCGCGGGCCGTTGCGAGCCCGCGCACTATGCGGACCCTGTCAGGCTACCCGCACGCCACCTGCGTATGGTGGGGACCCATATCCTCCACGCAATCTGGCGCGATTGTTGGGGAGTTGCACACAGGGCATGATGTGAGGGGCAGTTTCCAGTACGGCGCAACTGCAGATTCCGATCTCGATGTGGGGTACAAGTACGGGTCGGGAAGTTGGTTTGCCAGTGGGACTGCTCACGTCGGTACGTCGGAATCCGCGGAAGTCGCGTGGATAAACAAGGGGCCAGAGTGGCGTTACGCACTCACATCGGAGTTCCTGTTTGGAAAGTATGAGTACATTCATGATGCGAGCTGTGGTCCCAATGGTCGGTATGACTACAAGGTGGCCGTGGCCAGGTGGGTTGGTGGCACCGGCACGGAGGCCAAGAAGACCGGAACGTGGTGTACTACCACACGGTATCGCACGAAGTATTACCCTGGGTCCCGCCTGAATCGATATTCCTATCGGGCTCACAAGTACTCAGTCGGCATCTCCGCCTTCGGTGCAACGCTCGGCGGTGTCAGTGGCTACTCTCAATACGTCGACTTTAGTCTGACCACGGGCACGCAGATGGCCTATTATTGGCTTTGCGGAGACACTGACTATCCGACGAGATCTCAGGTAGTCTGGTCTCCGTGACCCGGGTCGAGACTGGCGCCAGAGTGCTGTCGGGCGCGGGCGAGCGACTGGCGACGTGGCGGCGCGGACCACGACGGCGCATTCTGGCCGCTGTGGTGCTCGTAACACTGGTGGTGTCATTGACGGTGATCGCCCTTGTTACGCGTCAGTCCCGCGATTCAGGTCCGCTCGGCTTCGACTACGACGGCAATGTGTCCTTGGCCACACAGTACATCAAACGTGGAGAGCCCTTGACGTACGGCCTCATTGTGCGGAACCGCGGCGATCAGCCGGTCGTACTCAGGCGTGTCGAATTCGTGGGCGATACACAGGGTGCCTCGATCGGGCCCGCTTTGACCGCTGGGGTTAATCGGACCTGGGGAAGCATTGCCACTGACCAAGGCTTTCCTCCGCATGGTCCGGACCCAGGGACATTAGAATCACTCGCCGGCTCGGTAGTGCCGGCGCACAGTGATGTTGGGCCCGATGGCTCTCCCGGTGTGGGTGTCAATATTCTCATTCGCCTCGCCTTTACGGATGGAGATATTCACCGCTTCACTGGAATTCGAGTTCACTATCTCTACGAAGGCGATACCCGCGTGTATACGGATCCTACGAGGCTGATGTTCTGTCCGGGGACTTGTCCTGACCGTTGATCATCCCGGTGCTCAGGTGTAGCCGCTCGTCAATGCCGATGGGAGGGTAAATTCTCCGTGATCACCCTAACCGTGTGGTCGGGCGGGAGGTTCCGGGGCAGCCTCGGGGGGCAGGTACCGCCGTCGCCGGATCCCGGATTCTTCGCGTACCTGGCGCCTGCTCTTCGGGGCCGCGGCGCCAAGACGGGGCGAGCCGGTGACATCGCCGAGCTCCACGCGACGAATGACGGGCTCAGTCTGATCTTCAAGATCGATCGGCAGGCGTTGATAGGTGAACATGACGCCCCCGACGGGGCGACCCGTTGCAACGAAGATCCCGAGCAGCGGCATGGTGGACAGCGTCCAAGGGCTGTGAGCGAGGTGCCACGATGCACGGCTTGATGTTTGCTTTGATGTTTCCCCGCTCCAGTCTTGGCGCGTGGATCATTTGTCGGGATTATGAGACTCGTGGGCAGTCTCCACGGGGGAGAGCCGCCGGACCGGGACCATCACGCTGACGGTCGCGCCATCAGGGGTGGCACCGAGTTCGGAAGATTGCTTCGCTCGCTCCGGGGGGACGCGGGGCTGAGCCAGGAGGAGCTGGCGGAGAAGGCGCAGATGAGCGCCAGGGCCGTGAGCGAGTTGGAGCGGGGCAGGGTGCGTCGCCCGCGGGCGCACTCGGTTCGCTTGCTCGCTGAGGCGTTGGGCCTGGCCGACGAGCAGCGCGTGCGATTCGAGAAGGTAAGTCGAGGGTCTGGACCTTCAACAGCTCTCGTGAATCCTGGGCAGGCCGACACTGATTCGCGCCGGCGACGCCTGGCAGACGCAGCGCCGCGGCCGGCTCAGCTCCCAGCTGCGATTTCGGAATTCACCGGCCGGCATGCCTTTGTGGATCAATTGGATTCCCTGGCGGGGAAACAGAACCAGCAGCCAACAGCCGTGGTTATCACGGCAATCGCCGGTACCGCCGGGGTGGGCAAGACGGCGCTGGCGGTGCATTGGGCGCACCGCGTGCAGGAGCGCTTCCGTGACGGGCAGCTCTACATCAACCTCAATGGCTATTCCGCGAGTCCTCCGCTGCGGCCGATCGACGCGCTGGCCCAGTTTCTGAGCGCCCTAGGCGTGCCGGGTGAGCAGATTCCGTTGGAAGTCGAGCCGGCCGCCGCGATGTATCGGTCTCGATTGGCCGACAAGCGGATTTTGGTGGTTTTGGACAACGCGAACGGCGCCGACCAGGTGAGGCCGCTGCTGCCTGGCACCCCGGAGTGTCTGGTCGTGGTCACGAGCAGGGATCGGCTGAGCGGCTTGACCGCTCGTGAGGGGGCACACCGGGTCACCCTCGACGTCCTGAGGCCGGAAGAGGCCCACGCTCTGCTGCAGCAACTGCTTGGGTCGGAGCGGGTGTCTGCAGAGCCAACTGCCACTGCCGAGCTCGCTCGGCTGTGCGCCTACCTGCCGTTGGCGTTGCGCATCGTTGCGGCGCGTCTGCTGGACCATCCGAGCGGGCCTCTCGCCGAGGCGGTCGCCGAGTTGCAAGGTGACGACCCGCTCACCGCCTTGGAGATCGACGAAGACCCGAACGCGGCGGTGCGGACCGCCTTCGAGCAGTCCTACACGGCGCTCACAGCGGAGGCGCAGCGACTGTTCCGCCTTCTCGGCCTCATCCCAGGACCCGATTTCACCGTACCGGCGGCTGCCTCCCTCGCCGGGCTGACAGAACAGCACACCCGCGCCCTGATCGAACGCCTTGCCGGCGCACACCTCCTCGATGAGCCTACGGCGGGCCGGTACTCCTTCCACGACCTGCTCCGGGCCTACGCCTCCGAACTTGCGCAGGAACGCGACCCCGAAACCGAGCGAGCGGCCGCGATCGACCGCCTGTTCCACTGGTACCTGCGGAGCGCCAATGCGGCCGCACAGATCCTCTATCCCCATGCGTTTCGGTTCGAGGAGCCGATCTCCGAGGCGGCCCTTCCCTCACCATCTCCCATTGTTGATCATAAAAGTGGACTTACGTGGCTCAGAGCAGAGCGGCCGAACCTCATCGCGGCTATTCGGCATGCTGCCGAGCACGGCCCGTATCGGTTGGGCTGGCGTCTGGCGGATACTCTACGCGGACACTTCTGGCAGTCGCGCGATGCGGCGGTCTGGCTTGGCGTTCTGGAAGCAGGCAGTGCCGCGGCGGAGGCGGACGGGGACCTCCGCGGTGAGACCATAATGCGTCTTGGATTCGGCCAATTCCACTACTGCCTGGACCGCCATGAGATGGCGGCCCGTTTCCTTCTGGAAGCAGATGCGCTGGCGGAGCGTGCTGGCTGGGTGGCAAGTCGGGGAACGGCGATGAGCCTTCTTGGCGCCTGCTACAGCAATACGCGCGACGTACGATCAGCGATCGCTTGCCAGGAACGCGCGCTGGAATTTGCAAGGGAGGCGGGCTCGCCGGCAGTCGCCAGCCTTGCTCTAACCCATCTCGGTATGATGCATGGCCGCCTCGGCCTGTTGCGTGAGGCCCAGCGCTATTTGGCCGAAGCATATCAACTCTACTTGGAGTTGAATTCACGTGATGGCGAGGCGCACATCCTTTCGGAGTTGGCCTATGTCGATCAGGCGCGTGGACAGATCCGTGTCGCCTGCGATCGCCTTACGTCTGCTCTCGAAATCCAGCGGCAGATAGGGAGTCGGGGGAGCGAAGCCGCCACACTCCATGATCTTGCTGATGTCTATGTCGATTTGGGCGAGGTCGATAGGGCTGCGAAGATGCTGAGGCTCAGTTTGGCCCTGGTTCGTCAGCAAGTGGACTTGCGCGGCGAGGCGGACGCTCTGAATGTCGTCGGCCGACTTCAGCTTGTCCGAGGATCCCCAGCGAAGGCTGCGGACCGCCACAGAAGAGCCCTCGTGCTCGCAGGAGAGATGCAGGTTCACCTGCCACAAGTGAAGGCGCTAATCGGCCTCGCCGCCGCACATCGCGATCTCGGCGCGCATGCGCAGGCGTTCTCGTACGGTGAGCAGGCACTTGGTTTGGCTCATCACGTGGGTTACCGTCTCCTGGAAGCAAGAGCATTAGCAGCCTTGGCCAGTATTTATCTGCTTGCTGAGGACTACGAGCATGCAATTGAGCGGGCGTGGCGTGCAGTGGTGGTCCACCGCGATGCCGGTGCCCGGCTCTGGGAGGCCAAGGCGCTGTACATACTGAGCGAAGCGATGCAAGGAATCGGGCGCCTCGAAATGGCTCGTTCCCACCGGCACGGCGCCGACGCGATTTGCCATGAGCTGGGACTGTCGCATCTCGTGGGCAATTATGCCGCAGACTCATGATCCTCTACCGAGGCTCGCACCCCATGGTCGATGCGGAGCAGGCCTTCGGCGTCAGGCGCCTTCCGCCCAGATCCGGTGTCGGCCATTGGCCTTCGCCTGGTACAGCGAGCTGTCGGCGGCTACCAGCAGTTCGGTGATGCCCTCGTGAGGCGACGACAGATGGGCGATGCCGATCGACACCGTTGTCTGAACGGTCACGTGACCGGACGCGATGGCCAGCGCGGAAATGTGAACGCGGATGCGTTCGGCTGTCCGCTTGGCCTCGGCGAGGTCCGACTGAGGTAGCAGGACGGCGAACTCGTCTCCACCGAAGCGGGCACTGAGGTCGTATTCCCGTAGCTGGGCCCTCAGCACCTCCGCAACAGACTTCAGCACTGCGTCGCCGGCGACGTGGCCGTGCTCGTCGTTCACCCGCTTGAAATGGTCCAGGTCCAGCAGCATCACGCAGAGGGGTGTCCCCGTCCGCTGTGCGCGGGCGATCTCGCTGGCTGCCTCCCGTTCCCAAGTGGGCGCGTTGAGGAGTCCGGTCTTGGCGTCCAGCCGTGCAGCCGCACTGAGCTGGTCGTGCAGTAGCCCCCGCTGCAGCAGGAGCACCGGTCCCAATGCGATGAGCGCTAGTAGTGGGTGTAGCTGACACAGGATGGCCAGCACGACCCCGGTGCAGAGCTCACCCCAGTCCAAGATCAGACTGTCCGCGACCAGCAACAAGCCCCGCCATGTCTCGTCGGGAGAGCTGGCCTTGACGGCCACGGCCACCAGCGTGCTGTTCACTTCAGTGGTCACGACAGCGCATAAGAGGGCGACTCCCGCCCACAGCAGTGCATCGATGCCCGGCTGCAGATCCCGAGTACTCCAAATGCGCGACAGGCTATGGAACGCGAACGACCCGAAGGCGTTGGCCAGGCCGATGGCGGCGACGCTGAACACCCGGCGATGAGTGGGTGACCGGCGGACCCGGAACTGCGTCATCGCCATCAGAGGGACGGGAGCGAGCAAGGAGTACACCGGTGGGAGCACGAACGCCATGGGCAGCCACCACGCCGACAGCAGATCCTTCGCCAGCACCCCGGCGGGCTCCCCCTGGCGGCGACTTGCCTCAACAGCTACCGCCCCGCAGCCCACGAGCAACAGGAACGTCATCCCCTGCCCGACGCTAAAGGTGGCTGTCAGCAGCCCGTACCCCGTCGCAGCCGCCCAGAAAGCTACGAGCCCCAGTAGGTATCCGAGCAACGGTCCCGGGAGGGACCAAAGCTGCCAGTCACGAAGCCACTGCTTGCCGCGGGCTACGTCACGAGGCGAGCCGATGAGGCGAAGCATCGGCCCCCCTTCGGAGAAATCACCTGAGGTAACACCGCATCATCAGAGCGACACTCTATGTGCAGAGTGTCGGGTACGTCCCTAGCTACTAGATGGTAACAAGGTGGATGTCGCCGAGCGGGCGTTACGTTTCGCCGAGCGGCCTCCGTATCACGCCGCACGGCATACCGCGACACTTGAAGCAAATGGTGTGTCACAAACCCAACATCTCCGATTGGAAGGAGCCTGCCATGCGCGGCAGCAAGTGGACTCGCTGAGCCTCCCAAGGACAGGGCTCGTGACAGCAGGTGGAGCGATGGAGAGGAGTGCGTGATGCGCGGCACCAAGTGGACCCGCTGAGCGGCGGCGAGTGACCGACGGCCAGAACGAGCCGGCTGGGACGAGCAGGAAGGAGTGCGTGATGCGCGGCACCAAGTGGACCCGCTGAGCGGCGGCGAGTGACCGACGGCCGGAACGAGCAGGCCGGGACGAGCAGGAAGGAGTGCGTGATGCGCGGCACCAAGTGGACCTGAACCATCTGGAGCAGTGCGGCTTCAGGGCTTACGCATCGCCGTGGCGCACGCTCGATCGCCAGGCGGCGCTCAGGAGGAGGGCGGCAAGGCATCCGATGCCCCCTGCCGCGGTGATGACGAGCGCCGGCTGAGCACGTTCCGCGACCGCACCGGCCAGAACGATCGCGAATCCCTGGCTCACCGTCATCGATGCGGTGACCAGCCCGAAGGCCTGCCCCCGTGAAGCGGCTGGGACGGCCGTGACGAAGGCCGCGTTGGCGGCCAATTGATATGCGCTTGCGGCGCCGGACAAGGCGAAGATCGCCAGGGAGCCGAGAAGTCCGGGCCGGAATACACACGCGACCAGAGAGGCGCAGCTCAGTACGGCAAGAGGGCCCATCATCCTGAGCCGGTCCGATGGCGACACGTACCGGCTGAAAACGAAGGCGCCCATCGCGGCGCCGAACGGTCCCGCGGCCAGGAGTACCCCGGCGGCCCGGGAGCCGCCACCCAGAGCCGTCGCGTAAGGGGCCGCCAGCCCCTCGGGGACGATGTAGAGGGCCGACAGAAGAGCCAGGGCGGTCAGCGTCCGCAGCCTCGGGTTGCCGGCGATGAGCCGGAGTCCAGCCAGAGCGTCGGCCACAGAAGACCCCAAGGGCCTGGCGTCGTTACGCGCTGCGGGCCGGGATGTCACTTGGCTCGCGAGCAACACCCCGCTGACCAGGAACGTTGCTGCATTGACCGCGAGCGCTCCGGACGGGTCAAGCACCGCGACGACGGCACCCGCCGTCGCGAAGCCGATCACCTGACCGGTCTGGATGGTGATGTTGTTGACCGCGGTTCCGACGACGTATCGGTCACCGGGGAGGACGTCGGGCATGAGGGCAGCGCGGGCGGCGCTGAACGGCGGGGACAGCAGCTCCGTCGTGAACAGGAGCACGCAGAGCGACCAGATCGGCATCCCCGGGATCGCCATCACGAGCATGAGCCCCGCGCGGGCGGCGTCGCAGACCACCATCACCTCGCGGCGCGGCAGCCGGTCGGCCAGGCCGGACAGCAGCGGACCGCCGATCACCCATGGCAGGAAGCTGATCGCGTAGGCCGCGGCGGCGAGGAAGGGCGAGTCGCTGGCGCGGAAGACGAGCCAGGTCAGGGCCACGATGGCGAGCTGGTCGCCGATCAGGGAGAGCAACTGGGCGAACCACAGTGCGCGGAACTCGCGCACGGCGAAGACGTCTCCAAAGGTGACCCGCGTCTCGGGGTCGGCGCCGGCCACGCTCGTCAGCCTGTCATGAAAGCCGCGTTCCGGTCAGAAGCGACACGGTCCAAGATCGCTTGCATCGAATGGGCCGCGATGCTCCCGCTAGCTACCGGATCGGCCGGGATGAAAACGTTTCCACGGTGGCCAACGGGAGCATCGCGACGGAAGGTCGGGCGTGGGCGTGGGCGCGGGCGTTGGTGCAGAGGTGGGCGTCAGTGCGGCGGCGGCGCTGGTGCCGGGGGGGTCAGTGCGGCGGTCCGTCGGCCAGCGCGGCACGGCAGCAGTGCAGGTAGCTGGTCAGCTCGCAGACCTGCGGCGGCGACAAGCCCGCCGTCATCCGGGCCTCGAGGGCGGCGACCGACTCCCGAAGGCCGTCCAGCAACTGTCGCCCGCCGTCCGTGAGGCTGATCGTCAGCCGTCGCCGGTGCGCCGGGTCGACCCGGCGCACGATGAAGCCCCGCTGCTCCAGCGCCGTGACGACGTCGGCCATCGACTGAGCGGTCACGAACGAGTTCCGGGCAAGTTCGGCGGCAGTCAGGCCGTCCCGGCGCTCCAGCACCGTCAGGGCCGTGTACTGCGGCACCGTGATCCCGGCCGGGCGCAGCAGGGCGTCCAGCTGCGCACGGACCGCCAGCTCCATCTGCTTGATCACATAGAACAGCGTGGGCTCCGCCCGGCCCGACGGAGGCATCGGGATCGCCACCGGTCACCTCCGCATCGCAGCCCGCACCGCCAGTGGGGACGGTGGGCTTGCCACCGCGCCCCTCATGCGTGATTATCAGGAAACCTGTTAATCAACGCCAGGAGGAACGGCGGAATGGACCTGTCCGGCAAGGTGGCAATCGTGACCGGGAGCGGTCAGGGACTAGGTCTGGCGTACGCCGAGGCGCTGGCCGCCGCGGGCGCCGCCGTTGTGGTCAACGACGTCAACGAGGACGCCGCGGGCAAGGCCGCCTCCGGCATCGTCGAGCGGGGTGGCCGGGCAGTGGCCGAGGTCGCCGCCGTGGGCTCGACCGAGACGGCAGCTGCCCTGGTCGAGCGGGCCGTGAGTGAGTTCGGCCGGCTCGACGTCCTGGTCACCAACGCCGGCATCCTGCGGGACAAGGTGCTGTGGAACATGACCGACGACGACTACGACGCCGTCATCCAGGTGCACTTGCGAGGGACGTTCACCTGCGCCCGGGAGGCCGTGAAGCACTTCCGCGCCCAGGGCGAGGGCGGCCGGCTGATCCTCGCCGGATCGCCGGCCGGGCAGCGCGGCAACTTCGGCCAGACCAACTACGCGGCCGCCAAGGCCGGCATCGCCGCGATGGCGCGGACCTGGGCGATGGAGTGCGCGAAGGCCAAGGTCACGGTGAACGCCGTCATTCCCAACGCCGCCACCGCGATGACCGAGACCATCCCCTTCCTCGCGCCGTACGTCGAGGCCATGAACCGCGGCGAGCCGATACCCGCCGTCGTGCGCCGCGCGGCGTCGTTCGGGACCGCGGCCGACGTCGCGGGCCTCGTGGTGTTCCTGGCGTCGGACGCCGCGGCGGACATCACCGGACAGTGCATCGGCATCGGCGGCGACCGGCTCAGCCTGTGGTCCCACCCCGCCGAGATCCGCAGCGCCTTCCGCGACGGCGGCTGGGACGCCGACGCGATCGCCGACGCCTTCCGTGCCACAGTGGGCGAGCAGCTGGAGACCTACGGGATCCCGCTGCCCAACATCCCCACCACGCGACAGGACGGCTGACATGCCCGCCCTTGACCTCGACTCCCTCGTCGCGATCGACGTCCACGCGCATGCCGAGGTCTCGGCCAGCGGCGGCTACTCGCTCCCGGAAAACCTGCGCGCGGGTGCCGACAAGTACTTCGGCACCGAGCACGCCGGCCCGCCGACGCTGGACCAGCTCGCGGACTACTACCGCGAACGGCGGATGGCGGCCGTCGTCTTCACCGTGGACGCCGAGGCGGCCCTGCAGCACCCGCGGGTGCCGAACGAGGACATCCTCGAGGCGGCGGCGAAGCATCCGGACGTCATCATCCCCTTCGCCAGCGTGGACCCGGCGAAGGGCAGCGCCGGAGTGGTCGAGGTCCGCCGGCTGGCGGCCGACGGCGTCCGCGGGTTCAAGTTCCACCCCAGCGTGCAGGCGTTCTTCCCGGACGACAGGTCGGTCTACCCGTTCTACGAGGCGATCCAGGAGGCCGGCCTTCCTGCGCTGTTCCACAGTGGGCAGACCGGGATCGGCGCCGGGCTCCCTGGCGGCGGTGGCATCCGGCTGAAGTACTCCAACCCGCTGTTGCTGGACGACGTCGCCGTCGACTTCCCGGAGCTGACGATCATCATCGCCCACCCGTCGTTTCCCTGGCAGGACGAGGCGCTGTCGGTGGCCACCCACAAGCGAGGCGTCTACATCGACCTGTCCGGCTGGTCGCCGCGCTACTTCCCGCCCCAACTGGTGCAGTACGCCAACACGTTGCTGAAGCACAAGGTCCTCTTCGGCTCCGACTTTCCGCTGATCAGTCCGGACCGGTGGCTCGCCGACTTCGAGAAGCTGCCGATGAAGGACGAGGTCAGGCCGTTGGTGCTGAAGGAGAACGCCGTCCGCGCCCTCAACCTCGCGTAACCCCGGATCGCGATCGACCGAGCGAGATGATCAATGGTGACCAACGTAGGGATCGGAAGCTGGCCCGCCCGGCGCGCTCGCATCAGCCCGAACCGGGTGGCTCTCTCCCAGGGTGACCGCACCCGGACGTACGCCGAGCTCGCCGGTCGCACCCGGGCGCTGGCGGCCGCTCTGGCCGAACTCGGCGTCGCGCCGGGCGACCGGATCGCATATCTGGGGGCCAACGACGTCGCCACCTTCGAAACGCTCTTCGCAACCGGCCAGCTCGGCGCCGTCTTCGTGCCGCTGAACACCAGGCTGGCCGGGGCCGAGATCGGCTACATGCTGCATGACAGCGGCGCCGCGGTTCTCGTCCACGGCCCGGACTCGGCCGGGACGGTCGCCGCCGCCGACGTGACCGCGGCGGGGGTGAAGCACGTGGTCGCTCTGGATCCCGCCACGTCGCCCGTGGCCGGCGCGCTCGAATACGAGGGGACAGTGGCACGTGGGGAGGGGCTGCCCGCCGTCCTGCACCCCGTCACGCTGGACGACCCGTGCCTGATCCTCTACACCTCGGGCACCACCGGCCGCCCGAAGGGCGCGATCCTGACTCACGGCAACCTGACCTGGAACACCATCAATCAACTCGCGCATTACGACGTCGCGAGCAGCGACGTCGTGCTGTGCATCGCGCCGCTGTTCCACGTGACCGGCCTGGGCCAGGTCACGCTGCCCACGCTGTTCAAAGGCGGGCAGGTGGAGGTTGCGCCGCGGTTCGATCCCGGTTGGGCGCTGCGCACGATCGAGGAACGCCGGATCACCGGTTTCGCGGCGGTCCCGACGATGCTGCAGATGATGTGCGAGCACGTGGACTGGGAACAGGCCGACGTCAGCTCGCTGCGGCACGTGGTCTACGGCGGCTCGCCGGTCAGCGAGCGGACGGCCCGGGCCTGGCTGGCGCGCGGCATTCAGGTGCTGCAGGGGTACGGCATGACAGAGGCGTCGCCGGGCGTCTACATGGCGGTCCGCGAGGGGTCGCTGGAACGGCCGGTATCCGTCGGTGTGCCGCACTTCTTCACCGACGTCGCGATCCTTGACGGCGATACGCGGCGCCCCGCGGAGGACGGCGTCCCGGGCGAGTTGCTCGTGAGTGGGCCCAACGTGTTCGGGGGGTATTGGGGACGGCCGGAGGAGACCGCGGCGAGCTTCGTGGACGGCACCTGGTTCCGGACCGGCGACGTCGTCCGGGTCGACCCCGACGGCTGGGCCTACGCAGTCGACCGGGTCAAGGACATGATCATTTCCGGCGGGGAGAACATCTACCCCGCCGAGGTGGAGGCGGTCATCGCCGAGCTCGAGGGCGTCGCGTCGGCAGCTGTCGTCGGCGTTCCGGACGAGCGCTGGGGTGAGGTCGGGATGGCCTTCATCGTCCGGCGGTCCGGCAGCGACATCAACGAGACCGCCGTCCAGAAGCACCTGCTGGAACGCCTCGCCAAGTACAAGGTGCCCAAGTACTTCCGGTTCGCCGATGACCTCCCGCGCAACGCGACCGGCAAGATCCTTCGAATCAGGCTGCGGGAGACGGCGCGGCAGCAGTTCGAGGACACCGCATCATCCACCGACAGGGAGCCCGCATGAGCACGACCGTCAAGACCCCCAAGGACCTTCATGATTTGGTCGGCCAGTCGCTGGGAACCAGCGAATGGCTGGAGGTGCCGCAGAGCGACATCGACCTGTTCGCCCGGGCGACGCACGACGACCAGTGGATCCACGTCGACGTCGAGCGAGCCAAGTCCGGACCCTTCGGCGAGACGATTGCGCACGGCTTCCTGACCCTGTCGCTGCTCATCCCGCTGTGGTCGCGGCTGCTGGTGATCGAGGACGTCGGGATGGCGGTCAATTACGGGTTGAACAAGGTGCGCTTCCCGGCTCCCGTCCCGGCCGGCTCGAAGATCCGGCTGAGTGCAACCGTCCAATCGGTGGAGGACGTGGCCGGCGGCGCCGTCCAGCTCACCGCGCAAGGCACAGTCGAGTGCGATCGAGCGAGTAAGCCGGTCTGCGTCGCCGAAATGGTGCACCGCTACTACCCCTGAGATTCAGCGGGCAGTTGTGCCCCGACACGCCCGGCGTGTCGGGGCAGAACTGCCCGCTCAACAGAACTGCCCGCTCAACGCGGGTCACCTCGGGGCGGCGCGTTCAGCCCAGGGCGCCGAGGCATGCGCGCATCGTGGCCAGTTCGGCGAGGCCGTTGAGGTCGGGGAACAGGTCGTAGGTGTTGATCCCCATCGCGTCGAGGTCGCTGAGCGCGGCACGGGCCTCGGATGCCGGGATGACGCACTTGGTGAGTGCGACGCCGAGCGCGAACCGGTCGACGTACTCCTCCAGGCAGGCGAACGGCGCTCGGCACAACGTGAATCGGCCGCCCTGGTTCCGCAGCCGGACGTTGTCGAACGTCGGTGGGCTGACGATCTCGACGCCCTGCGCCCGCGACCACACCGGATCCTCGGCGTGGAGCACCCATACCGCGACGTGGTGCTGGACATTCACCCGGGCCAGCAGGTGAGATCGAAAGGCGAAGAACGCCGCGACATACGGGCTCGTCGACCAGTCAAGCATGCGTGTCGGCAGGCCGTGGTGCTGGCCGAGTGCCCACAGCTTGCGGTCGTCGTTCGTCACCGACTCCGGGATCCCGGCGTCGTCACAGCTGCTGCGCCACTCCCCGATCAGCTGCTCCCACAACGCCATCCGCCGCTCGAGCGGGATCGAGTCGAACTGCCGGTCGAAGTACGTCGACAGCGACCAGTCGGCGTCGCCCGATCCGCGGAACAGGTACTTCCCCTGCAGGAACATCCCGCCGTCGAACAGCTCCACGAACAGATCCCGCTTGAACTCCGCCCACCCCCGATACGCGATGACGCGGACGGCGCTCACTTCTCGTGCACCACCGACCGGGCAGCGGGAGCCTCCAGGCCGATGCTGCTCGCCAGGCAGGGATGGATGACGTACGTTTCGACATCGGGCGGCAGATGGAACTCCTCGACATCCCCGAGTGAATAGAAGCGCTCGCGGCCGCCGGCGTCCACGTAGCCGAGCAGTCCGTTGAGCCACAGGACCGACCCGACGTCGGTCGCGCTTTCGAAGTGCGGATTGGCGATCTCCCGCAGGCCCTCCAGATCGCTGCGCGGGAAGCGAGTGGCGCCGACGAGCCGCAGGATCGAGCGCATCTCATCGACGATCTCGCGGTGGTACATCTCGGTGCTGGTGTACAGCTCGGAGTAGGAGTGCATCGCGGCGCCCTGCGGCATCAGATCGGAGGACACCTGGTTGGCGCACTGCGCCAGCTGCGAGTCGCCGAACCGCTTGGCGCAGCGGGCCACCACCTCCCGCAGCGCCGCCTCCGGCAGCCGGTCCCGTCCGGCCCGCTTCTGCCGGAAGACCTCCTCGGCCAGCTCGTTCCCGAGCGACACGAGGTCCCGCGGGATCAACCGGGTGTGCCGGATCAGGTAATCCTCGACGCGCTCCTTCAAGCCCCATTCGTTGGTCACGCTCGCCACGCCCAGCCAGTCCCGGACGGTGACACCGTCGGCCGGCTGCCGCATCAAGAACGCCGTAGGCAACCGCTGGATCTTGTCGTTCAGCAGGTACTGCAGCGACGTGCGATCCCAGCTGAGCACCCGGATGTGCGGCTCGTTGTAATAGCGCGGCGCGTGCTCGGACCGGTACACCGAGGACATCACGATGTCCCGGATGGCGACGACGACGTGCAGCCGACCGCCGAACCGATGGTCCCGCAGCAGCCGCATCACCTGATAGAAGAGGCCTTCCTGACACTTCAGCCAGTACATCGGTGCGTGGCTGAACTCCTCGTCGACCGCGTCAAGGTAGAAGTACACCGGCTTGCAGCGGCTGATCACCTCGGCCAGCAGGTCCTCCAGGTCGTCCCACATCGGGTCGTCGAGGTAGGAGGACAGCTGGTGCGCGGTGTGGTGGCGGTTGATGACGTCGCGCACCTGGCTGTAGATCGTCCGCGGCCGGCGGGCGTCGTCCAGCAGCCGGGAGAAGTTCTGCTGGATGTCCAGCCGCTGCTCCTCCGGGACCATCGGACGCAGCTCGTGACTGAGCACGACGTGGGAGGCGAGCGAGCGCAAGATCGCTCGCTCCCAGATCTGCATCCACTTCTCCACCAGCACCTGGCCGGAGAACCACTGGCCGGCCTTGACGATCACCTCCGTCTTGGGCAGGCCGTGCTGTGGCATGTCGGCGTACACCGAGCTGTTGTGCGCCTGGAAGTCCTGCAGCCGCCGCATATAGACGGTCTTGCCGGCCCCGAGCTTGCCGGCGATGATCCGGACCTTGGAGTCGTCCGCGCGGGTGGCCAGGGCGCCGAACGCCGGATCGCCGCCGAAGTCGACGAACGCGCCGAGGACGTGATCGAGATCGGCGCGGGAACCATCGGGATTGCCGAAGGGGCCGATCACATCGGGCGCGTATCGCTTGCCGCTCATCACCCTCCCACCGCAGCGCCTCGACGGCCCCTGGAGCCGGGCACTAGCTTACAGTTCAGGCTTTCGGCGCCATATGGCCAGAATTGGGACGCGGAGGGGGCGCCGGTGGAGGATTCCGCACCGGCCCGCAACTACCTCATGTCGCCAGCGGAGCGATTGCGTCGGCACGTGCTCGTCCATGGCCCGCGCGCCCTCCTGGGCGGGGTGACGGCCAGCGGCCTGCTCGCCGGCTTCCTGTCGGCGTCCGACGTCATCTGGCCGCTCCTCGCCTACATCGGCCTCGCGGTGGCGTTGGCTGTCCTGATCCTGATCGCGCTGGTCCCCGGGGTGCGCCGGCTGCGGGGCCTGCCCGGATTGGGTCGCAGGTGGGACGCCGCCCCAGACCGGCCGCGGCAGCTCGAGCTCGTGGGCACCGGTGGGGGCGGGCCACTGCGCGCCGTCGCGGCGACGCGGTGCGACGACCCGGTCTACGGCGCGGGGCTGCGCGTCCTGCTCGACGCCACCCATCCGCTGGTCGTCATCCCCAGCAATCGCCGGGACGTCGGCCGCGAGCACGAGCTGCCCTTTCCGCTGTTCGCCGACCGGGGACGGCGCACACACGTCGAGGTGGACCTCAGGCCGTTCGGCATCCCCATGGCGCCGTACGTGTTCGAGCGCGAGCTGCCGGAGGGGGTGCAGGACGTCGACCACACGCTCGCCGTCAAAGACCTCGTGTTCGTTCCCGAGCTGGCCGCCGCCCTGCGTGGCCCGCACGCTGCCGGCCTGGCGCCGATGATGTGGCCCGAACACTGTGTGGATCCGGCTCTGCTGGCGCACCGCGACGTCGTGATCGTCGGCGGCCCGGACACCAATTTCTGGCATGGCGCGCTGTTCGAGCCGGTGGCCCGCCAGTTCGACTCGCCCCGTAGCTCGGTCCCCCTGGCGCTGGACCTGCGCTACCTGACGGCCGGGTTCCCCACCTACGGCTCACGCACGATGTCGGTCACGCTCGCCGGGCTCAGTACCGTGCTGCAGCACACCCCTGACGATCGCGCGGAGCTGGACGAGCGGCTGTACCCGACATACGGGATGATCCTCGCCTGCCGGAACCCGTTCGCCGAGGCGATCGGCCGCTCGCACTGGTGCGTCTTCGTGGCGGGCACCCGCAGCCTCGGGACGAGCGGCTCGGTGCTCGCCCTGGCGATGGCGCTGGAGGCGATGCGGCGGGATCCCGCGACGAACTTCTTCTCGCACGTGCCCACCGACTCCCCGCGGGTGACCGCCGCAGTCTCGGCCGTGCTGTGCCGGACGGTCGCCGTCGAGCAGTCGATGCTGCGCCGCAATGGGGCGCTTACGGCACGTGGTCCGAAACGGCTGCCCGCCGAGGGCCTCGATCCGGCGTACAGCGACAGCTACATCCCGCTGGAGATCGAGTACCTCTCCTACGCCCACGAGGGCCCGCCGCGCTGGGAGACGCTGGGCCGGCTGACCCCCTGAGCCTGGTCTCGTCATGATCACGGAAGATCCGGCTGTGCATGGGGACCGGATCTTCCGTGATCACGTGGCGTCGGGCGTTTTCCCGATTCCGGAGAAAAGGCCTTCTGCGACAATATTGGTCAATCCGCAAATTGCGGAATGGGCAGTGATCTCCTGAGTACACCGGGTACGATTGTGGCGCTGACCAGGGATTTCTGGGGAAGATCACCTGGTCGGCCCGGGGGAAGCTTGGTATGTAACGCCCTTTTCCATCCTTGCGTTACGTCAAGGTGCCGATGGCGCTGAGCAGGTCGATAAAGACGATGGGAGCCCAGTGGATCTGAAGAGTGCGAACTCCCACAGTCTCGCCATCGTGGTTCTGGCGGCGGGCCGTGGACGGCGCCTTCATCCGCTGGGTCTTAATTCACCGAAGTGGCTGTTGCCGGTCGCCGGCCGCCCGATCGGGGAGTATCAGCTCGCCGGCATCCAGGCGGCGGCCGGCCCGGACGACAGGCTGTTCATCGTCACCGGATATCAGTCCGACGTTGTCGCCACGTGGCTTACGGAGCGGGGCGCGCCCATCCCCGCGGAGACCGTGCACAACCCGCAGTGGCAGGAGCTGAACAACTGGCACTCGCTGCTGGTCGCCGTCGAACGGCTGCGCGCCATCGACTGGCGTGGCGGTGTCGTCGTGCTGAACAGCGATCTGTGTGCACCGCCCGCCTGGTACGCCGCGTTCCTCTTGGCCGCGCGTCACCAGGAGGCCGGCCGAGCGGCGCTCGCCATCGACTTCGAGCGGCCGCTGACGGATGAGGCCATGAAGGTGAGCGGAATTCTCATGGGGGACGGACGGATCCGCTGTACTCGAATCGGCAAGCGCGGTGTCGAAGACTCCATCGGGGAGTACGTCGGCATGGCCGCGTTCGCGCCGGCCGATTGGCCCCTGCTCCTTCAGGCCCTGGGTACCTTTGTCGGGCTGCCGCAGCACGCCGACGAGTGGTACGAGGCTGGATTCCAGCGGTTGATGGACAGCCACCAGCTCTTCCACGCATGGCCCACGTCCGGGAGCCACTGGGTGGAGATCGATGATCCGCTCGACTGGCAGCAGGCCAACGACGTCATGACTACCGCGTGACCGGCGCGGAGTGGGGAGACATGCCCTGGTGAATCGCGGCGCCAGTTACAGCGTGGTCGGGGACGCCGCGGTTCCGCAGAGCCGCCGGCTGTTTCCCAGGGTCCTCGAGATCGGGCCCGGGAAACTGGACAGTGTCGGCGCAATCCTGCAACGAGCGGGGCTCCCGTTGGACCGCGTTCTGCTGGTCTCCGGTGGCGGCCGCACGCGTCCGTTCTCGCAACGGGTCAGCGCGGGTCTGACGGCGCTGGGCGCCGAAGTGCACCCGCGGCTGGAGCCGTTCGCCACCCGCGCCGCCGGTGAACGGCTCGCGGCAGAAGCGGCGGAACTCACCGTGGACTTGATCATCGCAGTAGGCGGTGGCCGGGTCATCGACGTCGCCAAGACGGCCGCCTTGGCCTGGGAGGTCGACGTCGTGACGGTCCCGACGTCGGTCGCCCACGACGGAATCAGCTCACCCGTGGCCAGTCTCACCGATGACCTCGGCATCCGGGCCAGCCTGCCGGCCGCGATGCCGGCAGCCGTGATCGTCGACATCGACGTCGTGCAGTCCGCGCCGTTTTCCACCCTGCGTGCAGGGGTTGGCGATCTGGTGAGCAACTTGTCCGCGGTGGAGGATTGGCGCCTCGCCGATGCGCGGGGCCGAGATGCCTACGATGCCTATCCGGCCCTCATGGCCGACGGTGCCGCCCGGCTGGCGCTGCGGCTCGACGGCGCCCTGCGCCCCGGGGCCGTGGAGCTGCTGGCGAGGGGCCTCATCCTCAGCGGCCTGGCGATGCTCGCCGCCGGTACGAGCCGTCCGTGCTCCGGCGCGGAGCATCTGATCAGCCACAGCCTGGATCAGTTGCTCGGCGATGGCGCGCGCCTGCACGGCGAGCAGGTGGCGCTCGGTACGCTGATCGCTACCGCCGCGCGCGGTCAATCCCCGGCGGAGTACCGGGCGACCTTCCGTCGCTGCGGACTGGCCACGCACCCGGCAGAGCTGGGCCTGTCGATGGACCTCATGGTGGAGGCGGTGATGAAAGCGCCCGCGACGCGGCCGAACCGGTACACCATTCTTGACGAGATCGACCTCCGGCGGCCGGCGGTCACCGACCTGCTGGTCGAAGCCTTCTCCTCATGATCGGTACCGTGGGGCTGGACCCGGAACAACGCGACCTCGCGCTCAAGTCGCGGGACGCGTGGTGGACCGTGCTCGTCGTGGATCCGGTTGCGCTGCGCGTGCTGCCGATACTCGTGCGCTCTCCGTCCGTTACGCCGCTGCGGATTACCGGTGTGGCCGCCGCTCTGGGCACGGCCTCGGGAGCCCTCTTCTTCACCGGCCATCTGATCCTCGGGGCCGTCCTGTTCGAACTGCGCTTCTTTGTGGACTGCCTGGACGGGAAGCTGGCCCGCATCCGGGGGCAGGCCTCGCCGCGGGGGGCATTCGCGGATCTGGCAGCGGATGTCGTCCTGGTGAGCGGAGCCATGGCCGGCCTGGGCTGGACCCTGGTGCGGGATCGGGGCGAACCGCTCTGGCTGCCAGGTGCGACGGTGTTCGCGGCCCTCGTTCTGTTCTGGCTGATCGTCTACGACCTGGACCACCCCGCCCCGGGTCGGGCCGGCGTCCCCGCGCTGCGGCCGCCGACCGGGTTGAACGCGTGGCTGGCCGATCGCCGCCTGTTGCAGACGCCGCGCACCATCGAGGTGGAGACGGTTCTGCTCTTCCTCGCGCCGCTGACCGGCAGCACGCGCGTGCTGGTCGTCGCCTTTGCGCTCGCGCTGATTTACTACACGCTCGCCGCCGTCCGACTGTTCCTCGTGATCTACCGACGACTGCCTGACAGCGCGTCGTGAGCCGTTCGTGAGCCTTCGCACGGCCGACCTGCGTTTCGTGCTTCCGGCGCCGGTCCACTCGGCGAGAGTGCTTGGTGCCGAACCGTTCGCCTCGGGCTGGAACACTGCGCTGGAGGAGGCGGGCCTTGAGGCGTCGAACACGGCGGTCCCCGATCTGATCGTGGCGCCGGCACAGCGCCTCGCGCAGGCGATGGCCGCGGGTGCTCCGTACGTCCTGCTGCTCGGCAGGCCCCGCCGCCCCGTTCCCGGTGCCCGGCAGCTCTTCGTCCGGGGCGAGGCCACTCGCCCGCTGCACGTCGTCCCGGCCGATCAGCCGTCAAGCCTCCGGCACTACCTGAGGCATGTGGCGGCCGCGCCGTCGGCGGTGGGCCGGGTCCGCGGAGGCGCCCTCGCGGCGATGACGCGCACGCCGGTGCCCGTTGGCCGGGTCGTGCCGTCGCGCGCAGTCGCCGTGGTCCACACCCGGCAGCCGTCACCCGTGCCGTTTCTGATCCAGGAGGCGACAGCGTTCGGCGTTCCGCGGAACGCGGGCTGGGTGCTGTCCCTCGGCGCCGGGGACGACCTGCAGCGGGCCGTCTTCCATCTACTCGAGGATGGTCGTGCGGACGGTCCTGCGCGCTGGGTGCTGAAGTTCGCCCGCGTTGCCGGCTACGACGAGCCGTTCCGGCGGGACGAGGCGGGCCTGGCGCTGGCCCGGTCGGCTGGGCCGGTGGTCGCCGGGCACGCGCCCGCATTGCTCGGGCGGTTCGACGTCGCGGGGCTCGCGGCGTCCGTCGAGACGGCGGCGTCGGGGCGCCGGCTGGTGGAGGTTCTGGCGCGTGTCCACGCCTGGCCGGGGGGCGCGAAGAGTGCCGTGCAATCCCTGGACGCCATCGCCTCCTGGGTGATCGACCTCGGCAGGGCGACCCGCACGGCGCCGGCGGCCCTCGGACCGGAGCTGGCCCGGCTGGCGGCTGACGTCGTGCCCCGGTGGGTGCGGGCGGGGGCGTCGCCCGATCTCGTCGGGAGCCTGCCGCCACTGCCCGGCGTCCTGCAGCACAACGACTTGGGCAGCTGGAACATCGTGACCGACGGCGCGCAGTTCACCGCCGTGGACTGGGAGTCGGCGCGTGCCTGTGGGCTGCCGCTGTGGGATCTGCTGTACGTTCTGGGCGATTGTCTGGTGCGCATCGAGGGCCCGGGCGACGTCGCGACGCTCACCACCCGTGCCCTGGCCCTTTTCCGGGGGGAGTCCGCGCACTCTGCCCGGCTGTTCGGCTGGGTCCGGCGGGCGGTCGAGACGCTGCAATTGCCGGTTGACGCGGTCGGCCCGCTGGCAACGCTCTGCTGGCTGCATCACGGCCTGTCGTCCACCGCGCGTGACGCCGCGCTCGGCGGTGCACCCGCGGTGCCGCTCGGTCATCTGGCCAGGCTGGCCGAGCCGTGGCTGGCGGACCCGGCGCTCGGGGTCGGGTGGCGAGCGTGGGCCGGATGACGCGCTGTGGGCATGCCGCCGGGTCAGCCCTCGCCGACCCGCTGGGCGAGGGCCGTGATCGCCGGGCGGATGGTGTGCCACCGATACTGCTGGTTCCACAGCGCCTGCCCGTTCGTCACGAGCTTCGCGCGCACCGCGTCGTCCGTCAGCACCCGTACGCAGGCCTGGGCGAAGGACTCCGGATCGTCGGCAACGAGCAGGTGCTCCCCGTCGACGACGTCCAAACCTTCACACCCCACCGTTGTCGCCACGACCGGGACGCCGTACGCGAACGCCTCAAGGATCTTGATGCGGGTGCCGCCGCCGAATCGGACCGGCACCACCGCCACGTCGGCCGCTGCCAGCTCCGGCCGGATGTCGGGTACCTCCCCCGCGACGCTCACGCCGATCGCCCCACGCAGCCGCGCCACCTGCGTCTCGTCGTCGAAGCGACCGACCAGCCGGAAGGCTGCCGCGGGGATTCCCGCCCGAACCTGGGGAAGGATCTGTGTCGCGAAGAACTCCGCGCCGTCCCGGTTCGCCTCGTAGGTGAGCAGTCCGACCATCAGCAGCACCGGCGCAGTGCCGGGGCGCCGAACAGGTGCTGGCGCCGGTGTGCCGTCCGGTCGCTCGTAGCCGTTCGGCACCACGACCGCGTTCGCCGCCCCGAGCCGCCCGCGGTCGAGTTCACTGCAGACGACGATGGCGTCCGCTGCGGCCGCGATGCGCTCCTGCAGGCCGAGCCAGCGCCGCTCGTCGATCCGGTCCGCGGTGGCGAGCACCCGGCCCCGATGGCCGCGACGATGGCGCAGGAGGAAGGAGTCGAGGTTGTCCAGGTCGACGATCGAATGCCGCGGCACGAGGTCGCTCAACGCAATGTAGACGGGGGCGTGACTGAACCACACCGCGTCGTACGGCCCGTCGACCAGCCACGAGCGCAGGACCGCGCGAACGGGTTCCCAGTCGCGCCAGAGCAGCGCACGAGGAAGGCTTCCGCCTGCCCAGCGCAGCGCGCGCCGGGCAGAGCCTTCCCGTCGCGGCCCGGCAACGACGGGGACACAGCGGCGCAGCGGGACGTCATGGGGCGGGTCATCTCGACCGGTCCGCGCGTCGAGCACGGCGGCGATGAGGTCCACCGATCCGGCGTCTGCGAGTGCCCGCACGACAGCGTCCAACCGCAGCCGGTACCCGGTGCGCGCGGGCCATGGATACTCGTCGGCGACCACCAGAACCCTCATGCCGCAACGCTTTTCGCGAGGTGGACGTGAGCCGCCCGATGCGGCTGCTGGTCTTCAGCGGCGCTCGCGCCTGGGGCGGCGCGGAGATCGTGCTCGGCCACCTGCTGGCGGCACTCGGTCCCGACATTGAACCCATGGTGCTGGGTGTCGATGCGGCCGTGGTGCAGCGCATCGCCGCCCGTCGGCCCGGCATGCCCACCCAGCTCGTCCCACCGATCGAGACCAAGCGAGACGTCAGGGCCATGCTGAGGCACCGCCGGGCGATCGCGGCGGCACGGCCGGACATCATCCAGCTGAACCTGCCCGTGCCGTTCGCCGAGCAGTACACGGTGCTGGCCGCCGTCACGGTGCCAGGGGTCCGGGTGGTTGTGGTCGAGCACCTTCCGATGGCCATCGCCTCGCGGCCGGGGCGCGTGCTGAAACGGCTGACGTCGCGCCGGCTCGCAGCGCATGTGGCCGTGGGAAGCGGTGCGGCGCGGGAGATCGAGCGGCTGTGCGCCCTGCCGTACGGGAGTGTGCGCGCCGTGCCGAACGGCGTTCCGGATGTCCCACTGCCGCCGGCGACTCGGGCCCCGGAGTTCGTCGTCGGCGGGATCGGCCGGCTGGAGCGGCAGAAGGGCTTCGACGTCTTGGTCCGCGCGGTGGCTCGCGTGCCGGACGCACGACTTGTTCTCGTCGGCGACGGCCGCGAACGCGGGGCGTTGCAGCTGCTGGCGGATGAGTGCGGCCTCGGTGACCGCTTTACGGTGACCGGCTGGGTGGACAATCCGCGCGAGTTCCTGCCCTCGTTCGACGTTGTCGCCATGCCCTCGCGCTCCGAGGGCCTTCCGCTCGTATTGCTGGAGGCGATGCTCGCCGCGCGTCCCGTCGTGGCGACCGGTGTCGGCAGCATCCCGGACGCGCTGCGCGACGGGAGCACCGGGTTGCTGGTGCCGGTCGACGACGTCGCGTCGCTGGGCGGCGCGCTGCGGCTCCTGGCCACCGATCCACTCCTGCGCCGGCGTCTGGGCGCCGCGGCCCGGGAGCACGCGCTGGCCTGCTACACCGCCGAAGCGATGGCGACGGTGTACGAGAACCTCTACGCCGAGCTCCTGCGCTGACCCCGATTGAGCGGGCAGTTTTGGCGCGACACGCCGGGCGTGTCCGGCCAAAACTGCCCGCTCAACACTGGGACGCACTATCTAACTCACCGGGACGATCCACCGATGCGGCACGGCGACGTCGCCGCTGCCGTGACCCGCGACCGGCCGGCCGGCGAGAACGCCATGCGCGACGTCGAACATCGCGGCGGATGCGATGGCGTCCTCCGTGTGGTGCGTGCCGCGCACGAGGACGTCCACCCGGTACCTGCCGGGAACCAGCGGTAGCTCCTCGATCTCGCAGATGAACTGGGTCGGCGCCGCCTCCGACACCACTGCCGGGACGGTGACGTCCTCCGGCGACGTCGTGCCGCTGGCGAACTCGCACACCGGCTGTCCCAGGTTGTTCAGGACGGTCAGCATGCACCGGGTTCCTGGCTGCAACCCGGTGAGGCGAACGGTGAACCGCGCCGGTCGGCCGCTCGCCAGCGCGGCGCCGTCCTCGCCCGCGATTTCCAGCCCGGACACCTTGATGCGGTGCCATCCGCGGCGATCGGTGCGATCCAGCAGGTCCACCGCCATCGTCTGCTCGAGGCTCTGCAGGTACTTGCCTACCACCTCGTTGACCGGTCCGTCGGCCACCAGCCGCCCGGATTGCAGGAAGATGCCGCGCCGGCACAGCGACTGGATGATCGCCATGTTGTGGCTCACGAAGAGCACGGTCCGGCCCTCACGGGCCACCTCGTCCATCCGGCCCAGGCATTTGCGCTGGAACGCCGCGTCGCCCACCGCGAGTACCTCGTCCACGATCAGCACCTCGGTCTGCAGGTGCGCCGCCACGGAGAACGCCAGCCGCACGTACATCCCGCTGGAGTAGCGCTTCACCGGCGTCTCCAGGAAACGCTCGATATCGGCGAACGCCACGATCTGGTCGAACTGCCGCCGGATCTCCGCTTGCCGCATGCCGAGGATTGCGCCGTTCAAGAAGATGTTCTCGCGGCCGGTGAGTTCCGGGTGGAACCCGGTCCCCACCTCCAGCAGTGATCCCACCCGCCCGGCGATCTCGGCCCACCCTGACGTCGGCTCGGTGATCCTGGACAACACCTTCAACAGCGTGCTCTTGCCCGCGCCGTTGCTGCCGATGATGCCGACAACCTCCCCCTCGTTGATCGTCACGGAGAGGTCCACGAGGGCGTGCAGAAGCTGCTCCTGCTCGCCGCCCGGCCGCTGTTCCCGGCGCGAGGACAGTGCCCGCGCGGGTGCGGTGGCCAGTTGGGTCAGGCGTTCCCGCAGGGAGTCGTAGCCGTACCCGCCGGCACCGAGGACGTAGTCCTTGCACAGCCGCTCGGTGCGGATCGCGACGGCGCCGCGCTGCGCCGACCCGGCGTCAGATGACATCGGCAAAGGAACGCTCCATCCGGCGGAAGTAGAACGCACCGGTGACCAGGATGACGAGGGCGGACGCCGTGGAGGTCAGCGCAGTCCGGCCGATCGCCACGTCGCTGCCCAGTAACGACCAGCGGAAGCCCTCGACGACGCCGACCATCGGGTTGAGGGCGTACAGCGACTGCCACCGGTCGGACAGCAGACTGCTCGGGTAGGCGACCGGGGTCGCGAACAGCCAGAACTGGACGAGGAACGGCACGGCGTGCCGCACGTCCCGGTAGCGCGCGGCGATCGCGGACAGCCACAGTCCCACCCCGAGCGCGGTCGCCACCGCCAGCGCGACGAACGGGATGACGAGCGGCATCCGTAGCCCGCCGCCCACGCCGTAGATGCCCATCGCGACGAAGAGGACGCCGCAGGCGATCAGGAGATCGACGACACAGGCCACCACCGCGGCGATCGGAACGCACAGCCGGGGGAAGTACACCTTGCTGATCAGATTCGTGTTGCCGACCAGGCTGATCGACGTCGTGCTCACCGCCGTGGCGAAGAAGGTCCATGGCACCAGGGCGGCCAGGGCGAATACGGCATAGGGCACGCCGTCGGACGGAATGCGGGCGAGCCGCCCGAAGACGACCGTGAACACGACGGTGGTCAGAACCGGCTGGAGCAGTGCCCAACTGGCCCCGAGCACGGTCTGCTTGTAGCGGACCTTGATGTCGCGCAACGCCAGGAACCACAGCAGTTCGCGGTAGTGCCAGACATCGTCGAGGCGGAGGGCGACCCATCCCCTGCTGGGTTCCAGGCGGATGATCGGATGTGCGGTCACCCGGCCCACCACGGCGGCTGAGCAGGAACGGACGGTGTTCGTGGCACCCACTTACGGTATCGGGCCGGGCGCCCGTGGAAGGCTGAACCCGTGACCGACCCTCAATGGCGGGTGCTCGTACCGGAGGGGGATTGGCCCGCCCCAGCGGCAGCGGGCGCTGCGTCGTTCTCGGTCGTCGTCGCGGCCTACCAGGCCGAGCGGACCCTCGCTGAGGCATTACGGTCCGCGTTCGAGCAGACGCACCCGCCGCTGGAGGTCGTCGTCTGCGACGACGGGTCGACCGACGGCACGGCCGAGGTGCTGCGCGGATTCGGGCCACGAATCGTCGCCTTCCGCCAGCCGAACGGGGGTGAGGCGGCGGCCAAGAACGCCGCCGTGAAGGCGGCCCGCGGCGACTACGTCGTCGTTCTCGACGCCGACGACGTGTTCCTCCCACGCCGGTTGGAGGCCCTGGCCTGGCTGGCAGCACGACGACCGGACCTGGACGTGTTGACGACGGACGCGATCGTGGAGGCGGTCGTCGATGGTGTGGGCCGTGACGTGCGCCGGGCCTACCACCCCGGCTGGCGGTTTCCCGTCGACGACCAGCGGGCCGCCATCCTGGACCGGAACTTCGTCCTCGGCCTGGCGGCCGTCCGCCGGGAACGCTGGCTTGAGGTCGGGGGCTTCGATGAGTCCCTGGCGCACACGGCCGACTGGGAGTTCTGGCAGCGGATGATCCTTTCCGGATCGCGGGTGGGGCTGGTGGACGAGCCCCTGGCCCGGTACCGGCTGGCGGCGGGGTCGCTCAGCGCCGACCGGGTCCGGCTCATCCGGGCGCGGCTCACCGTGCTGGAGCGCGCATCCCGGCGCACCGACCTGACGCCGCACGAGCGTTCCGTCGTGGCCGCCGCCATCGCGCGGGAGCGGCGTGAGCTCACCGTCCGGCTGGCGCAGGCCGGGCTGGAGTACGGCGGATGGGAGGCGCGACGGCGTTCGGCGGCCGTCGTGCTGGGTCGGGGCTTCCCGCCGCGAGCGCGGCTGAGCGCGTTGGCCGCGGTGGCATCGCCGGGGCTTGCAGCGCGGCGTCGCCGACGCCGATCCGTTGGCACGACGGAGATCGGGAGTGGGTTGCGGGTGCCGGTGGAGGGGCCGGATCAGCGGGAGATCTGACCCTCACACCATGGATCGACAGCTCTGGTGATCAGGATTCGTCGCGCGAGTTCGCGATGCGCCAGCGCCGCTCCAGGCGACGTTCCCAGCGGGGCGGTGGCGACTCGCCGGTCAGGACCTTCCACGCGAAGGAGGCCGGCGTGTCCCATACCTTCGGCTCGACCCGGCGCAGGCACCAGCGGTCGGTCCCGGCGCCGTTGCGGCCCTGCGCCGTCGTGTAGGCCGCGTCGTAGCCGGCCTTGACGGCGGCGGCGTGCACTCGTGGGTCGTGCCGGCCGTGCGGGTAGGCGAGCAGCGGGACGTCGACCGGTACCAGGTCTCGCAGGTCGGCCAGCGACCCGGCGACCTCCGCCTCGATCTCGTCGTCGGTGAGCGTGTCGAGCGGCAGATGCCGCCGGGCATGGCTGCCGATCTCGCCGCCCGCCGTGTGCAGGCGGGCCAGCTCCTCCCGGGTGGCGACGGGCTCGTCGTCCAGCCAGGTGGCCCGGCCCCCGAGGCTGCCGGTCACCGTGAACACCTGCGGCCGGTGCACGGCCCGCGTGGTCAGCTCGTGCACCGCCTCGGCGAACGCGTCGTCGGCGGTGATGACATAGCGGCGGCGGGGGAGGACCGCGTCCGGCCGGCGGTGGAAGCCGAGCGCCTGCTCGGGCGGGAGCACCCGCCATCCCAGCGCGCGCAGCAACCGAAGCTGCCGATCAAGAGCCTGCGGTGCGACATCCATTCGTTCCTGGCCGGGCTTCGCCTCGCCCGAGAGGCGGTGGTAGCAGAGCACGACGTAGGAACTGGCGGTCAGTCGGTGCCACTCGACCGGCGTCGCCGCCTCGTGGACGCCGGACCAGAAGGCGAGGTCGGCCAGCAGCCGGGGCGGCAGCCGACGAGGAGCGACACGGCCAGTCAGCAGTGCGCGGCGGGTCAGCCGAACCCGCCAGCCGCCGATCCACCAGGCGCCGATCTGCAACTCGGGCAACAGGGACGGATCCGCGCGCAGGACCTGGACGGCGTCCCGCCCACGGGCCCGCGACAGCTCCGCCAGCTCCCGCGCGTCGACGCGACGCGCTGGCGGCCCGGCCACGAGCGGCACCCCGTCGCGCCTCAGCCGGACGGCGATCGCCTCGGCCGTCGCCGTTCCGTCGGGCAGTCCGGCCCTGGCCCGCTGCAGCAGATCCGCGGGGCCGCGGACGTCCAGGATGACGCCGGGCAGCGGCCCGACCAGCGGCCGAAGGCCACCGAGCAGGTGATCGCCCGCGGACAGCCAGGAGTCCAGCGCAGAGCCGGGCGGGCCTCCCGGCCCGTGCAGCGTTACTGACACAGGGCGACTTTAGGGTGTGCGCACGTCGCGGCTGGCAAGGTAGGCGTATGACCAGCGACGTGCTCGGGCGAGTCCGGGATCGGCTGGGGACGGCCGCCGATCGGCGGCTGCGCGACCTCCCGCCCGGACGGCGATTGCGGCTGCAATTGGCGCTCGGCGTCGTGGAGTCGTACGCCGCCGCTCGCGGCGGCGGTCGCCTCGCCCTGCTCGACGCCGGGAGCGAGGAGGGCTTGCTCTGCCTCGAGCTCGCGCGGCGGCACCCGGACTGGCGCCTGGTCGCTGCGGACATCTCCCCCCTGCCGCTGGCCCGCGGCCGGCGCTGGGCGCGTGCGGAGGGACTCGCCGTCTCCTTCGTGCGGCTCGACCTGACCCGATCCATGGGCGAGCAGCTCTACGACGTCGTCGTGTCGCTGGAGTGCCTGGAGGAGGTGCCCGACGACACCACGGCCATGCGGGCGATGGCTGCGGCGTTGCGCCCCGGCGGGCTGTTCGTCGCGCACGTCCCGACCGCCGACTGGACGCCGGTACTGGCGGAAGCCGAGCGGACCTGGCGGCGCGAGGCCCGGCACGGGTACGACCCCGACGAGCTCACGGCCACCCTCACCGGGATGGGGCTCGACGTTCGCCGGGTGCGGGCGACGTTCCGACGTACCACCGCGCTGGCGCAGGACATTCGCGACCGGTTGAAGCGGCGGCGCCGGGCGGTGCAATTGCTCCTGCTGCCCGCAATGGCGGCCGCGGTGCAGCTGGAACGGGCGGGCGTCACGTGGGGGCCGGCGCGCGGCCTGTTCGTTGTCGCCGTGAAGCGCTGATTTCACCGGATGTCGCGGTCGGTGCGGGCCCGCCCGCGACCCGCCTGCTGCGCGCGCAGCCGCCGTCCCGCCCAGCCCGGCGCGAGCATGGCCGCGGCAGCCTGCACCCGCGCGCGCGGCGAGGTGCCCGGCGTCCGCAGCAACTCGAACGACGCGCGCCGGCGGTCCGGCGCCGCATCGAGCAGGGCCCGTTCCGTGTGGGCGGCGCGGGCCCGGTGCAGGTACTCCCGGCGGGCCTGGGCCAGCACGTCCCGCTGCGCGGGGGTCAGCGGCTGGGTCGCCGCGGCCCGGTCCAGCACCTCGACCCGGGCCATCAACGACGACGTCCGGTCGGCGGACAGGCTCGCGGGGTGGATCCGGTAGTCCGCGAGCGGCTCCGCGACGCACCCGGCCAGGCACCCGGCGAACAGCAGACGCAGCCAGAAGTCCCAGTCCTCGCCCTGCAACCGACCCGGCTCGAACCCGCCGTGCTTGAGCCACACGCTGCGGCGCACGGCGACGTGGGCGAAGAAGTAGTTCCGGCGGAGGATCTCGGTGGCCTGGTCCTCGATCGGGAAGGGGCCGTTGGCCTGGTAGAAGGTGCCCCGCCGCGCGGCGTCCACCAGAAACCAGGCGTCGGTGGTCATCAGGTCGACGTCGGGTCGGGCGGCGGCGAGATCGCCGAGGCGCTCCAGCCGCCCCGGCTCCCAGAGATCGTCCGCGTCCATGATCGCCACGAAGTCGCCGGAAGCGGCCTCGGCCGCGGCATTCTTCGCCACGGACGCCCCGCTGTTGGCCTGCCGCAAAACCCGGACGCGGTCGCCGAACCCTTCCAGGATGCGCGGCGTCCCGTCGGTGGATCCGTCGTCGCAGACGACGACCTCCAGTGGCGGCTGCGTCTGGGTCAACGCGGTGCGCAGGGCGTCGGCGATAGTCGATTCCGCCTGGTATGCGGCCATGATGACGGAGAAGGACGGCCGGCCGGTGGCGGGCGGGAGTGCGCCGGACGGCGCGGGCGCCAGCAGTGCGGCGTCGGTCATCGCCTTACTCAACACCAAGCTCGGCCATGATTTTGGAGGATCCGTCGGCCGACAGCCGACGGATCCTCCAAAATCATGGGTGATGCCAGCCGCGAACCCCGACTCCGCCGCCGTCCGGTACTCGATCGTCATCCCGACGTACCAGCGCCGCGAGCTCGTCACCTCCACCGTCAAAGCCCTCGAGCAACTGGAGGGGCCGAACTTCGAGGCGATCGTCGTCGTCGACGGCTCCACCGACGGGACGGCCGAGGCGTTGCGCGCGCTCGACGCCTCCTTCCCGCTGCGGGTGGTGGAGCAGTCGAACGCCGGGGCATCGCGCGCTCGCAATCACGGCGCGCGACTGGCGTCCGGTGAGGTGATCCTTTTCCTGGACGACGACATGGAGGCGACGGAGGGGCTGCTCGCGGCCCATGACGCCGCCTACGCGCGAGGCGCGGACGCCGTCGTCGGGCATATCCCGGTTCATCCGGACGCGCCGCGCACGTTCCTCGCCGAGGGCCTGACGCGGTGGGCGGAGGAGCGGCTGCGCCGGTTGGTGGAGGGCGGGGGCGACCTGACGTTCGCCGACATTCTCACCGGTCAGCTCTCGGTCCGCCGCGAGGTGTTCGCGGCGCTCGACGGCTTCGACGAGGACTTCACCCGAGGCGGGTCCTTCGGCAACGAGGATCTGGATTTCGGTCGGCGGCTGTTCGACGGCGGGTACCGGGTGGTGTTCGCTCCGGACGCCGTGACGTTGCAGTACTACGCCATCACGCCGCCGGCGTACCTGCGGCAATGGCACCAGGCTGGATGCGCGGACGTGGTGTACATCCGCAAGCATCCCGGCGAGCTGGAGCGCGTCTACCGCAGCCGGCGGCCAGGACGGCGGGTGAATCGTTACCTGTGGCGGCCTCTGGTGCGGGTTCCGGTGCTCCGTGACGTCGTTGCCGCGGCGGCCCGGCGCGCCGTGCTGGCGGCTGCGGCCCGGCGCCCGAACGATGCCCGCGTGAGTCGGGTGTTCTTCTGGCTGCGGGATCTGGAGTACTGGCGCGGCGTCAGCCGCGAGGGCGGTTTGCGCGTTCCCCCGCCGATTCGCGTCCTGTGCTATCACGCGCTGTCCGATCTCAGCGGCCGTCCGGTGGTCGCGGACTACGGCGTCCCCGAGGCGCAGTTCCGCCGGCAGCTGCGCCTGCTCCGGCGTGCCGGGTTCACGTTCGTGACGCTCGACCAGGCCCTGCGCGCCCTGGACGGCAGGGCGGACGGCAGGGCAGACGGTACGGCCGCCTTGCCGCGCCGGCCCGTGCTGGTGACGTTCGACGACTGCTTCACCGACCTGGCCGACGTGGGCCTGCCGGTGCTGCGTGAGGAGCGGGTACCTGCCGTGGCGTTCGCGGTGGCTGGGCTCGTCGGCGGCAGCAACGACTGGGACGTGGCCATCGGAGCCCCCCGCCTGAGCCTGCTGGACGCCGACGGGTTGCGCCGGCTGGACAAGGCCCAGGTGGACATCGGCGTGCACGGGTACAGTCATCGGCCGCTGACCGCCGTCCCCGACGTCGACCTCCCGGCCGAGACGGCGGGTGCGGCCGAGGCGCTCGCCGCGGTCGGTCTGGCGCCGCCGGTGGCGTTCGCCTATCCGCATGGCGCACACGACGAGCGGGCACGGCGGCATGTCAAGGCGGCCGGGATGAGCGCGGCATTCACGGTGACGCCGGGACTGGTCCGGGTGGGGGAGGGCGACCGGTACGCGCTGCCGCGCATCGAGATCCTGCGCCGTGACGGCGACGGCATTCGCTTCCTGCTGAAGGTGATCCGCGCCGGTCGAGGGGAGCGCGTGCTGGCCCGGACCCGCCGCGCCCAGCGCCTCGCCGGCCGGGTCAGGCGCCGGCTGAGCCGGCCAGACGCCTCCTAGAGCGCCCAGACGTGGTGTCGGACGCTGGCTTTGAGCCGGCCGACGCGCCAGCCGAGGCGCGCCATCCAGAGCGCGAAGGTCCGTCGGCTGCGCAGCGCGGGCACCAGCTTGACCGGGGTGACCAGCCAGCTGGCCACGGCCTGCGCCAGGGACGGACGCCCCAGGCCGAGATGCCGGTAGGCCCGGTATAGCCGGACCTGGCCGTAGGCGTATCCGCGGGCCTGCCGGTACATCGCCAGGGCGCCGTCGCGATGCCGGTAGTGGACGACCGCGCCGTCCGCGAGCACGAGCGGCACGCCGGACAGCTGGGCGCGGTAGCAGTAGTCGCGGTCCTCCCCGCCGTCCGGGTACGTCTCGTCGAAGCCACCCAGCTTCTCGTGGAGCTCGCGCCTGGCCCCGAGCGCGGCGCAGAAGGTATAGGGCAGAAACGGCGGATCGGTCTGGAGCAGGCCGGGTTGAGGGTTGCGGACGGGAACCATCCACGGCTCGTTCAGGCGCTCGTGCTCCAGCCGGGCCGCCACCAGCTCATGCTCGGCAAGCGCCGTCGTCATGGCCGCGAGCCAGCCGGGCGCCACCTCGTCGTCGGCGTCGCAGAAGACGAGCAGTGACCCGGACGCCGCCGACACGCCCTGGTTGCGGGCGGCCGACGGGCCGCGCCGCGCCGATGAGTCGATCACTACGAGCCGGGGGAGTCGATCCCGGTAGCGCTCGACGACCGCAACGCTGCCGTCGGTGGAGCCGTTGTCCGACACGACCAGCTCCCACGGCAGCGGGCAGGTCTGCGCGGCGAGGGCTTCCAGCTGAACGGCGAGGTGCTGCTCGGCGTTCCGGCACGCCATGACCACACTCACGACAGGGCTCACGGCCGGGCTGGACATGCTGCGCAGGCTACGGCTCTTTCATCGCGCCCCCAGGTTGAGCGGGCAGTTCTGCCCCGACACGCCGGGCGTGTCGCGGTCAAACTGCCCGCTCAAGTCTTGGGGGACGGTGGGCGGCCGGGTCAGCGCCGGGTCCGGGTCAGGTCCACCACCTGCTCCAGCGGCATCGGCCGGCCGAAGTAATACCCCTGGCCGACGTCGCATCCCAGCTCCCGCAGGCGTTCCGCCTGCTCCGGCGTCTCCACCCCCTCGGCCACCACGCGCAGTCCCAGGTCGTGCGCGAGGTGAGTGATGGCGGAAATGATCGCCCGGTCCCGGTCGTCGGTCAGCAGCCCGGCCACGAACCGCTTCTCGATCTTCAGCTCGTCCACCGGAAGGAACTTCAGGTAGTCCATCGAGGAATGCCCGGTGCCGAAGTCGTCCAAGGACAAGTCGACGCCGAGCTGTTTCAGGTGTGCGATAACGCCCCGCATCGCTGCGGAGTCGGTGAGCAGGACGCTCTCGGTGATCTCCAGTGCGAGCCGGCCGGGTGCCACTCCCGCCTCGTCCAGCGCTTGCGAAACCGTGGCCTCCAGGTCCGGATGCATCAGCTGGCGCGCGGAGAGGTTGACGCTCACCCGCAGCAGGCCGGATCCCGCGATCGGCTCGCGGGGCATCTGATGCAACGCCGTGGTCAGGATCTGTTTTCCCAGCGGCACGATGAGCCCGGTCTCCTCCGCCAGGTCGATGAACGCGTCGGGGCCGAGCAGCCCCCGGGTCGGATGCCGCCACCGGGCCAACGCCTCCAAACCGACCGGAGCCCCGTCCCGCAGGGCGAACGTCGGCTGGTAGTGCAGCTCGATCTCGCCGGTGACGACGGCGCGGCGCAGGCCCGCGTAGCTGGCCAGTCGCGCCAGCGCCTGGCGACGCAGGGCCGCGTCGAAGAAGTCCAGCCGGTTGCCGCCGCTGGCTTTTGCCCGGTACATCGCGGCATCCGCCTGCTGCACCAGGTCCTCCGGTTGCTGCGGCGCCCGGCCGAGCGCGATGCCGACGCTGGCCGTCTCGAACACCTCGCGGCCGTCCAGCAGGAACGGCGCGGAGAAGAGCGCGAGCACCCGCTCGGCCAGGATCCTCGCATCCTCGGCTGTGGGGAGCTCCTCGCACAGAATGGTGAACTCGTCGCCGCCGAACCGGGCGATGGTGTCCGACGGCCGGACGGCTTCCCGCAGGCGCTCGGCGACGGCCATGAGCATCCGGTCGCCGGCGTCGTGGCCGAGACTGTCGTTGATCACCTTGAACCGGTCGAGGTCGACGAACAGCACGACGGCGTAGGTGTCCCTGCGGCGGGCCACGTGCAGCGCGTGGTTGCAGCGATCGAGGAAGAGCACGCGGTTCGGCAGCCCGGTCAGCGGATCGTGCGACGCCTGATGGGCCAGGCGGGCCCGCGCGGCATGCCGCTCGAGGCAGACGCCGGCCAGGTGCGAGGCCGTGCGCAGAACATCGAGCGTGCGCCCGTCGGGTTCACCGCCGTCCATCGGGTGGATCGCCAGGACGCACCGCAGCTGATGGCGCTCGTGGTCGAGCACGGGCAACAGCCAGCACCGGCGGGTCCGCGAGCCGCTGACCAGATCCACCATCAGCGGGTGCTCCGCGGCCGCGGCCGCCTCCCACTCCTCCAACCGGACGTCGTGTACGCAGGCTCGCAAAGACTCGCCGTCCGGGAGCACGAGGTCGGGACGTTCGCCGTATTCGAAGACGACGTTCAGCTTCGGTGCCTCGCCCTCGGCCGGCAGCAGGACCGACGTCGCGCCGTCGATCTGGACGGCGATCAGGCGCGCCGTCGCCGAGAGGCACTTCAACGGCGGCTCGTCCGAGGCGATGAGTTCCAGCACTCGGCCCTGCCCGGCGATGAGGTCCCGCTGCCGGCGCAGTTCAGTGACGTCACGCGCCATGACGACCAGCAGCGGCCCGGTCCGGCCGTCCCGCGTGATCCGGGCATACGAACAGGACAGCCAGCGGCGCCGCCCGTCCAACGTCCGGATGTTGAGCTCGTCGGGTAGCACCCGCCCGTCGGCCCAGTCCTCCAGCCACACCGGCAAGCCGTTCGGGCCGCGGGCGTCCAGCCGCGTGAGCCGGCCGCGACCGAGCATCTGCGCGGCCTGCTGACCGGTCATCGCCGTGAACGCCGGGTTCCACGTGACGACGGTTCCGTCCTCGGTGATGGCGACGATGCCGTCGTTGCTGCCCTGGACGATGCGCGCCGCGTTGCGCCGAGCGCCGATGATCTCCTCGACCAGGTCCGCCCGCTGTACCGTCGCGGCGACTTCACGGGCCAGGGTCTTCAGTGCGCCGAGTTCGGCCTGGTCGAAGTCGGCAAAGCCGCTGCGGTCGTAGACGGCGAGGACGCCGGCCGGGGTGTCGCCGATGAGCACCGGCACGGCCAGGCAGTCCCGCCATCCGGCGTCTCGAACGGCTGAGAGAGCCGCCTCGTCGGTCCGCAGGGGAAGGGCCTGTCCGTCCGGCGGAGGTGATTGAAGCGCACGCCACCACCGGGACCACCAACGCGTCGGACGGCGGGGCTGGGATGCGATCAGAGCCGGGAGCTCGCCCGCAAGGAGGACCGCGGTCAGCGTCACGTCGGTTGTGATCGTTCCGCGGTCGCCGTCATCCGCCCGGGCGTAGCGGTGGGAGTTGAGGCTGTTGCCCTGCGACAGCGCGAGTTCGGCCGCGTCGGCCGAACAGCAGCGGGCGACCTCGGCGAGGAACGGCGAGGCGCCTTCCCACGGGTCGAGCACCGCTGAAAGAGTGCGTGCCGCGGCCTGTTGGCAGTGCATCCGGTCCAGGTCCGCGCGGGCCAGCGCGTACCCGCGGCCGGCTCGGTGCAGCAGCACGGGAAGCGCGACGGCGAGCAGCAGCACGGCCGGATGCCCCACCGCCGCGACGGTGAGCCCCACGCCGGCCGTCGTCGTGACCATGGTCTGGCGCACGGTCCACGCGAGTTCGTTCGGCAGGAGCAGTTCGCGGGCGGCGGCTGCTCCGGACAGCAGGGCGAACAACCCCACGAGGGCCGCCAGATTGGCCGCCGCAACGACGATCATCGCCAGGATCATCGCCGGCACCCGAGACTGGCTGATCGATCCGAGCAGGGCGAACGTCAGTGCTCCGGCGCCCGCGCACGCCATCCACTGGGCGACATTGAAGGCGAGCTTGGTCCACGGCATCCGCAGGACCAGCTGTGCGACAACCTTGGCTGCCGCGACGAGAAGGACGACGTGCAACCCGGCAAGCAAGAAGATGGCCGGCGCGAGTGCCACCTCGAAGACGTCCCACGACTCGATCTCGCCGCTGTGCCGGATGTCCACCGTGAGCGCCCCGGCAATCGTCAGAGCCAGCCCGAGCAGCACCCATTCGATGGTGAACGCCATGGGGGACAGCTCGCGCATGCCGAGGACCACCGGGTGCGCGACGTCATCTGCAACCGCTCCGCAGAACAGGCCCGCAGCGGCGAGTACCGCGATCCATAACGGAACGCGGTACCGCCGCCAATCGCGCGACACCTGCCGCCAGGTACGAGCGATGGCCGATATCAGCCCCACGCCCCGTACCACACCGAGCCGTCGACCGGCTGTCCGTACTGTCGCCGTTGGGTCGTTCCCCCCCATGTGGAACCCTCCCAGTCGCCCCCGCCCCAGTTGCGCCCGCCCCAGTTGCGTCCAGGCCAATCCTCCGCGCTCCACGTCACCGCGAGGAAGGGGGTAAGCGCCCACGTGGACAGATACCAACTGGTCGGATTCCAGCCGACGGTGTATCCGAGCGGGTCCCAGAGGATGAGCTGTGCGGTGAGCTCGCCGGTCACCGCGACGCCGCCCAGGGTGTCCACCCACACGTGACCACGGCTGTCGGCCAGCAGGCCGGTCCCGGTGGATCGCACGACGCCGCCGTTGGCCGAGCCGGCCGGCGGGTTCAACGTCGCCGTGTAGGCGTCCACCTCACCGGCACCGACAGCCATCGGGTCGCTGATCCCGGGCAGGGTGCGTGCGCTATGGGTCAGCGCGTACTTGACCTGATTCGGAGTCATGCCGGGGTTCCGCGACAGCATGAGGGCCACGACCCCGGAGACGGCGGCCGCCGAGAACGACGTCCCGCTGCCGCGGTGGTACGTGCCGTCCATCGCCGTCGAGTTCCGGTCGACGTAGCTGCCGATCGAACGCAGCGACACCAGGTGAGCCCCCGGGGCCACGACGTCCGGCTTGGCCAATCCGTCGGACGGCGTGGGGCCGCGGGACGTGAAGTCGGGCAGTTCGTCGTCCCCGACACCCGGGGTTCCCCGATCGTCAACGGCGCCCACCGTGATCACGAGTGGGTCGTCGCCCGGCTTGGAGATGGTGCCGGCGGCTGGACCGCGATTGCTGGCCGAAACAACGACGACGATGCCGGCGTCCCATGCGCGCTCCACGGCGTAGTTGAAGGGGTCCGAGCGATACGTCGCTGTGGAGTCGGTCGACAACGAGAGATTGAGAACACGGATGTTGTAGCGGCTCTTGAAGCTGACCACCCATTGGATGGCGGCCAGGACGTTGCTGACGTCCGAGGCCCCGTTGGCCCCGGCCACCTTCACCGGCAACAGGTTGGCCTGCGGAGCGACGCCGGAGTAGAGCCCGTTGCTCGCGGCGCCGTTCCCGGCGATGATCCCGCCGACGAAGGTTCCGTGCCCGTAGGTGTCCGTACAGCTGTTCTCACCGGAGAGGTCCATGCACGGCGTCGTCTGGCCGGTGATGTCGTTACGGACGCTGAGCAGTCGTCCCGCGACGTCGGGAACGCTGCTGATTCCGGTGTCGACCACCGCGACCGTGACGCCTTGGCCGGAGTAGCCGGCCTGCCATACCCGCTCGGCGTCCAGGGCCTTGGTGTAGACCGAGTTCGGTTCGGGCGGGCTTCCGCCGCCTTTGTTGAGCCGGACTGGCGTGTCGGCGGTGACCGACCGGACGGCCGGACTTCCGCGCAGCAACGCCAGGGCACTGGTCGGGACGGCGGCGGCGAACCCTCCGACCAGCGGAAGGGCGCGGGTGACGTGGCCGCCGAGAGCCTCGACCCGGATGGCCGCCTCGCGCAGCGCGCCGGGGGCCGCCATGATGATGATCTTGGAGGTCGGTGGCGGCCCGGCACCCTCGGCGGACGCGGGTGCCGACCACCCCGCTCCCACCAGCGCAAGCGCGCCGACGAGCAGCGCGACGAGGGATTTCGGCCCGATGCGGCCGATGACGCGGGAACCTGCAAGCTCAGCACTCACGGCGTGCTCCGGCGTTGGGGTTGGCGCGGCTTACCACCCGAGGGGTTACCGAGCGACGATATACCTAATACGCAGCGTATGGAAAAAAGAAATCCATTCGGATCTGGATGAAAACCCGATCGGGCCCAAACGCCGTGAATACGAATGTTCCTCGCCTATGGTTGCGTTCCGCGACGGGCTCGTGGCGTCCCTGACGGGTCGTGGTTTTAGGGGTATTCGTCCTAAAGATTCCATCGCCACGCCCACGCCCTCCGGGCCCGCTCGCGTCTAGGTCTGAGTTCGTCCACGTCCGCGTCTGCCTCCACGTCCGCGTGCGCGTCCAGGTTCACCCCACGAGCGGGGACCTGACGACGTTGCTAATGTCCAGACTTACTTGAACGTTCAGCAAAGGAGGGCTCGTGCCGGACTACGGCCACGACCTCATGTTCGGCGTCTCCGTGCCGCCGGTGGCGGCCCGGGCCGAGGCCATCCTCGCCCTGGCCGAGAGCGCCGACCTGGCCGGGCTCGACCTGTTCAGCATCCAGGACCACCCGTACCAGCCGGCCTTCCTGGAGACCTGGACGCTGATGTCCGTCATCGCGGCCCGAACCGACAGGGTCCGCATCCTGCCGAACGTGCTGAACCTGCCCCTTCGACCGCCTGCGGTTCTGGCGCGTGCGGCGGCCAGCCTCGACATTCTCAGCGGTGGCCGGGTCGAGCTGGCTCTCGGCGCCGGGTACTTCTGGGACGCCATCGCGGCGATGGGTGGACCGCGCCGCGGACCGGGCGAGGCCCTTGCCGCGCTGGAGGAGGCGATCGGCGTCATTCGGGCGCTGTGGACGCCGGGCCGCGGGGCCCGATTCGAGGGCAGGCACTACCGGCTGGACGGCGCGAAGCCTGGACCGTTTCCGGTCCATCCGATGGGGATCTGGCTCGGGGTGTACCGGGATCGAGCGCTGGGCCTGACCGGCAGGCTGGCGGATGCGTGGCTGCCCAGCGCCCCCTACGCACCACCGGAGCGGCTGACGCGGATGAACCAGCTCGTCGACGACGGCGCGCTCGCCGCGGAACGCGACCCGCGCGACATCCGGCGGATGTACAACGTGGCGGGCTCCTTCAGCGGGTCTGGCCGAGAGTTCCTCCAAGGGCCGGTGGAGGCGTGGGTAGAGCAGTTGGCCGAACTGGCGCTGACAGAAGGCATCGGCGGCTTCATCATGTCGACGGAGGATGACGCCGACCTGCGCCGTTTCGCCGAGGAGGTCGCCGGCGGCGTGCGTCAGCTGGTCGAGCGGGAACGCGGCCGGCCGCCCACCTGACCCGAGGGGCACGACAGCGGCTCCACGGGTCGTCGTAGCGGCTGGTTGTTGTCATGATCAGGTGGACGAAGATGCTGTTCGGCAAGCCGCGTGCAGCACCTTCGTCCCCTTGATCAAGGTAACGTCCCTCTGATCAAGGTTTGGATCAGCTCCGGGTCAGTCCCAGCGGCCCAGCCAGGACCACTTGTCGACCAGCCAGTCGTGCGCCCGGCCGACCTCGTCGGTGCTGCTGTTCGGCCACGCGTAGTCGCCGGTCATGGCGAGCGCGGCGAGCGCGATGGCGCCCAGCGAGCAGAGCAGGCCGATCAGCGCGAGGCTGTGCCCGGTGATGCCCGGGCGGCTGGCGCGGACCAGGCCGAAGATGCTCAACAGGGCTCCGACCGCGCCGAGGACGAGCCCCTCAGGGGCGAGCAGTCCGGTCAGGGTTGTGCCCAGCGACACCAGCCCGACGATGAGTCCCAGCGTCGCCATCCCGCTCACCCGGACCCAGCCCACGCGGGTTTCGCTGGTCGTGTCGACCGGCTCAGCCGTCGCGATGGGGCGTGTGGCATAGGTGCGGTCGTCGTCCGGCGTGCGCGCGTACTCGCCCGTCTCGACCGGCCGGGTGTCCCGTCCGGTGTCGTCCAGGTCGGCCTGGCGGTTCCGGTGCAAGATCCCGTGGCGCGACATGACTGCCTCCCTGCGAAGGTCGGGCCGCGGATCTCCGACGCCCGTCCCGGCCCGATCAACTCCTACGAAGTTGATTTAAAAGTAGGGGGGCCGGCCCGAGGCGCAAGTCGAGCGATGATCGTCGGGGCTGGTCGCGTGTCCCCGACATGGCCGAAACCTGCCGGTCAGGCGCCCTTACGGAGGAACGCGCGGAGCCGGTCCAGTGGCCAGGCGTTGATCTCCAACGCCGTTCCGGTTCGGGCGCATGCCGCGAACACCTCGTCCAGGTCAACGTCGATCGCGGGATGTCCTCTGCCAACTCCATCGCCACGTTCACCAGGACGCGGCCGCCCGAGCCCTGCATCTGCGCGATGCGGTCAGTCTAGATCGCCGGCCTCGGCTCACTTCACCGCCAGCGACCAGGCCCGCGAATAGGCCAGCCAGTTGGCGTTGCCCGCCTGTGTGGCCACCAGCTTGCAGGTGCCCGTCCGGACGCCGGCCACTCTGCCCTTGGCCACCGTGCATACCTTCGGGGTGCTGCTGCGCCAACTGAGGACCAGGCTCGCGGGGGCGTTCGACCGCGCGGGCAGCACCTTGCTCGTGCCGACCCTCGGCGTGGCCGGGTTGGCGACCACCTGCGTGCCCCTGCCAACGGTGAGCGACTTCGTGGCGCTCGTGCCGGTGGCCTGGGACGTGGCCGCGACGCTCGCCTTCACCCGGCAGGTCCCCGCGGCCTTCGTGACGACGTAGGTCTTCCCCGAGGACGCCGTGAGCGTGCACTGCGTCGGTGTCAGGGTCGTGTACGCCGGGGCCACCGTCGCGGGGGTCACTGTGGGCGCGGAGATCTGGTACGTCCTGCCGACCACCACACCGCCCGGTGCCCAGGCCCACTTCATGAACTGGCCGGTCTTCACCGCCGCCAGGCTTGCGGTCAGCGCACCGGCACCGGAACCGACGGCCGGCGTCGCGTCACCCGCCGAGAGCGCGCTGAACCCGGCGAGGGCGCTGAACCCGCCCGCCGACTCAGTGCTGGCCGACGTGACGTCGTTCTCCTCTGCGGGGAACGCGATCTTGCCAACCATCTCCTGGCCGAATCGGCGGCCGGTGGGCGAGTGCGTGTCGTTGATCATCGTGAATGGCGCGTTCAACGCGGCAGTCCCGAGGGCCCCGTCGCTGAGCAGCTCGCCCGGCAGGTGACCGCCGGCGAGCAGGCTCACCAGAGGCACGTGCGTGCCGATGACATTCCCCCACGGGTCGGACCCGACGAGTGTGAGCGCGCCGACGGCGTCCGTACTGCTGGACACCACGACGCGGATGGCCAGCGTCTTGGTTCCCTGGAACTGCCCGAGCGACGTGCGGTTGCTGACCTGGATCGGGGTCCAGGCGGTTCCGCCGTTCGCTGATGCGTAGAACCATGCGTCGGCCGAGGCCGTCATGTTCGCCGCGCCCACCACGGCCACCCCGGTACGGCAGTCCACCGCCAGATCGTGGAACGCCGCCCGGGGCAACCCCGCCGCACTGGCTTCGCCCGGCTCGTGCATCGTGAGCGTCGGCGTGCTGGTGGAGACGCCCGTGACAACGGCTAGCGCGCCGTCATGCTGCCCGAAGTTGCCGAACGTGATGAACGCCGTGTCGGCGACGGCGGCAGCGGCCGTGGGCGAGCAGTAGCGGATGGAGTTGACGTGCCGCCCCGGGAACGTCGGGGTCTGCCCGACAACGGGATCGCTGTAGGAGGCCTGCCCTTCGGCGAGCAAGTGGACGGCGCCCACCGAGCTGTTCACCCCGTCATGGGTGAGATCCACCCGCGCGAGCGAGCTGTCCTGTCCGCGCGTAAAGCCGACCAGCGCGGAGTCCGTGCCCTCGACGCCGGCCAGCCCGGGCGCCTCGATGTTCCCGCTCGGCGTCGCGGGATCCATGCCGACGTCGGCCAGGTCCAGGCCGGGATTGGGATTGGGCCCGCCGTCGATGAATGTGAACGCCGGGCTCAGCTGCTGCTGATCGAGGTCGGTGCCCGCACTGACGGCCGCCCTGACCTCCTCGTACGTCGCGGCGTCGAACGGGCGCGTCGACAGCCCGCCGTTGCCGCCGCCGGCGGCGACCCACTGCCGGTCACCCGCGCCGTTCCACCACGCGACGGAGTTCGTCCCCTGCCCGCCGAAGGTGAACCAGGTGGAGCCGCCGTCCAGCGACATCACGGTCCGCCCCCCGCCGGTGAAGGACATCGTCATCACCAGCGCGTCCGGGTCGTTCGGCGAGTAGGCGATGTCGCGGACCGTCGGCGCGGCCAGGCCCTTGACCGAGAAGCCGCCCGACGTCGCGTCCGAGCCCGGGTCGGCCAGGTTGCCCGTGTACGACGTCACCGACATCGTCGTGCCGGGGAAGGCCGGCCGGTAACCGTACGTGGAGCCGAGCTCCTTGACCCCGCCGTCGACGGCCCGGGTCCGGAAAGAGGAGGCCTTGACCAGCCCCTTGGCGCCGTCGCCCGAGATCAGGACGTTGTCGTTGAGGAGATCGAAGCCGGCGCTGAACGCCGAGCCGGTGTTGTTGTTGGCGCCGGGCGCGCTGAGCACCACGACAGTACCGGCCGGGATCGAGACGTCATTGACGACGGCGTCGTCGATGACGTGCACCAGGATGCAGGAGCGGACCATGGACATGGTGGCTGCGTTCGCGCTCCAGTGCTCCGCGTCCGCGTCGGCGAGGACCGGCGCGATGGACCCGACCGGCGGTGTCTCGTTCTCCCCGCAGACCGGTGTGCTGTTGCCCTGGCCGAACCCGATGGCCGAGATCTCCTGCGGGGCGAAGCCGGTGTCCGTGCCGTCGCCGTACATGCCGGTCGACTGCGCCCAACCGCCGTCGAGGTACGTCGCCATCCGCGCCACTGCGCTGGTGTCGTTCCCCGTGCCCGAACGGTCGTAGACGACGACGGAACGCGGCGCGCCGGCGCCGCTGCCCAGGTCCGGCCCGCCGGTGCGCGGGCCGCCGTACAGCAGCAGGTCACGCGGGTTGCCGAGGTCGCGGGTGAGCCCGGACAGGTGACGTTCTTCCGGCACGGTCTGCCCCGCGGCCACCGAGACGGCCTGGCTCAGCGCCGCTGAGTCGGCCAGCCCCGGCGCCAGGTCGTAAAGGTCCACGCCGTCGGCGCGGGACACCGCGAAGGACACCACGCCGTCACCTGCCGCCGCGGCGAACAGGTCGTCCGGGTCGGTCAGCGGCGACGTGGCCACCGTCTGGAACGTCACGGTGGGGTCGGCCGCGCCGCTGGCGACAGTGCCCTCGGGGCCGGTCGGCATGACGGCGACGTGCAGTTCGGTCGTGGCCGCGTACTCCTCGCTGTAGGCCGGCCGCGGGAGGGTGAGGAATAGGTAGGAGGAGTGGGTCTCCGCCAGGACGGTGTGTACCCACGAGGCCTTGAGCCTGCCGCCGTACGTGCCGACGGGCATGGGCACGGCGTTCCAGGTCGTGCCGAAATCCCGGGAGTACCAGAAGCTGGAGCCGACGATGGCGCCGACCTCGCCGGGGTAGCCGGACGTGACGATGCTGCGCGCCGCCTCGGCGTCGCTGATCCCGCTCAGTCCGGTGGTGCCGGTCTGGCTCTGGTCGGCGGTGACCGTGACGGGCGACCAGGTGCCGCCGGCGTCGGTACTCCGGAAGAGTGACGGGATGCTCCCCGTGGTGGCGTAGAACACGCCTGGGGCGCCGTCGGCGACCACGCCGGTGACCTGGGCGCCATAGACGTTGAGATAGCTCAGCGGGGTTGCGGTGCGGGTGAGGGTGACCGTCAGCGTGGTCGCGCCGGCGTCCAACGTGCCGGACCCGACGAAGTAGCCCGGCTTGCTCGCCACGACGGAGTACGCGGACTCCGGGTCCAAGGACGCCGTGACCTCCGCCATCCCGTCGGCGTCCGTCGTCGCGCCCTCGACCGTGGTGCCGTCCTGGTCGACCACGGCGACGAATGCGAGATCCACCGGCTGACCGGAGGAGAGCACGGTGACGGTGGCGCTCGCGCCGTCCGCGTGCGCGGGCAGCGCGGCACCGACGACGCCGACCAGCCAGAGTGCGCCGACCAGCATGATCGCGGTCGTCCGGCGAGGGGAACGCGAAGTCCGGGTCACGCTTTGGTTGTCGGACGCTGACTGGCGAACTGACTAGGCCGATCGCTCGGCAGATCTCGCGGGCGGCCGGGTGGTCGCTGTCACGCACCGTCAGCCTGTGTCAGCTCAGCACCTCGGACAGCGCAGTCTGCGGCAACCGGCCGCACCTGACGGGCGAACTGCCTGCCTCGTCGCCGTAGGGGCCGCCGCCCGCTCCGTGGCCACGTGACATCGGCCCAGGCATGCTCATGCCCATGACGATAAGCGACTCCGGTCGCCGCCTTTGCCGTATTCGTCACTCGAGAGAGACGGCGATCGGCGTGCCCGCCTCGATGGTGCGGGAGACCGTGCACGTGCGGTCGTGCGCCTTCTGCAGGGCCCGCGGCAGGGCCTCGCGTGCGGCGTCCCCGGCCTCGCCGTCGGGGAAGGTGACGTGGAATGTGAGGCGGATGTCACGCAGGATGTTGCCGCTCTCGTCGCGCACGTACTCGGCGTCCACCCGCGCGGAGAACTCCTCGGCCGGGGAGCGGCGGCCGGTGATGATGTCTACGTCGAGGGCGGAGCAGCCCGCGATGGAGGCCAGCAGCAACTCCACCGGGGTGAACGCGTCGCCCGCCTTGCTGCCGAACGTCACCTCGCCGCCGCGGGCGTTCCGAGCGCGGTAGATGCCCTCGTCGACACGCTCGAGCGTCACCGAGCGGTAGGACTTGTCTGCCATGTGAACGATCCTCCCAGGGCGGCGGCGGCGGGCCGTGGCTGGGTCCGCAGGTCGGTCGTCCCGGACATCGCGCCTGATATGGAAACGCTGGGTAACGACTATTCCAAAAGCCCTGTCCGTCGTGGACCGTCCCCCTACTCTCAGATCGGAACCGGCAGGCAGAGATGGTGAGGCGACGTGGGCCAAGCTCAGCGTGACTTTTCCCGCTCACAGGAACTCGATGAGCGCCTGCGCCGGCTCATCCCGGGAGGGGCGCACACCTACGCCAAGGGCGCGGACCAGTATCCGGAGGGCATGGCGCCGGTGATCGCGCGCGGTAGCGGCGCCCACGTGTGGGACGTCGACGGCAACCAGTACGTCGAGTACGGCAGCGGCCTGCGCTGTGTGGCACTCGGGCACGCACATCCCCGGGTGAACGCCGCGGTTGCCGGCACCCTGGACATGGGACAGAACTTCGTGCGCCCTTCGGCGCTGGAGGTCGAGGCGGCCGAGATGCTGCTGTCGATCGTCCCGCGCGCGGACATGGTCAAGTTCGGCAAGAACGGCTCGGACGCGACCACCGCGGCGGTCCGGCTGGCCCGCGCCGTCACCGGCCGCGATCTGGTCGGCATCTGCCGGGATCACCCGTTCTTCTCCGTCGATGACTGGTTCATCGGGGCCTCGCCGATGCCTGGCGGCATCCCGCCGGCCACGCGCGCCCTGACGGTCGGATTCGGATACGGCGATCTGGACGACGCGCGGAAGTTGCTGGAGACCTACCCCGACCAGATCGCCTGCCTGGTCCTCGAGGGCGCGACGAGCGCTGCTCCTCCGCCGGGCTACTTCGCCGGTCTCCGGCAGCTGTGCGACGAGTTCGGTGCCCTGCTCGTGATCGATGAGATGATCAACGGCTTCCGGTTGGCCCTCGGCGGCGCGCAAGAGGTGTACGACATCCAGCCGGACCTCGCGGCCTTCGGCAAGGCGATGGGCAATGGCTATGCCGTCTCCGCGCTGGTCGGCCGTAGGGAGTACATGCGCCTGGGCGGGATGGATCACGCCGAGGAGCGGGTGTTCCTGCTGTCGACGACGCATGGCGCCGAAACGCATGCCCTGGCCGCCGCCATGGCCGTCATCGAGACGTATCGCGAAGAGGACGTGATCGCGACGCTCTACCGCAATGGGCGGCTTCTGGGTGAGCGGGTAAGCGCCGCGGCCGAGGCCGCCGACGTGCAGAAGCACGTCCAGGTCGTGGGGCATCCGCCGAACCTGGTGTACGCCACTCTTGACGCTGACGGCGATCGTTCGCAGGCATTCCGGACCCTCTTCCTCCAGGAGTTGCTCCAGCGCGGGGTGATCGCACCGTCGTTCGTGGTGAGTGCCGCCCTCACCGAGGAAGACATCGAGTTCACGGCTCAGGCAGTCTACGAGGCGTGCCGGGTGTACCGGCGTGCGCTGGACGACGGCATCGCGGGGCATCTGCGCGGGCGGCCTGTACAGCCCGCGCTACGCCCGCGTTCCTAGTGCGCGGGGCGGGTGCCCGCCGGGTCACGCTGACTGCAGGCTGTCCTCGGCGCTGTGGGCCGCCGTTGCCGAACGGGCAGCCCTGGCCCGACGCCGCAGTGAGCGGCTGAGCTGCCGGACACTGGTGTGGGTGCCGGCGATGAAGCGGACCGACGGGCCGAGGCTTACCGCGGCGGGCGCTCCGGCGAAGTACAGCCCAGGGACGCTGGACTGACCTGCCCGGCTCACCACCGGGTAGCCCTGCAGCGTGGCGATCCGAGCGCGGAGCGCCTCCGGCAGGAAAGGCAGGCGCGCGATGTCGATCCGGAACCCGGTTCCGGCCATCACGTGGTCGACATCGAGCTCCGTTCGAGCGCCGTCCAGCAACAGCCGCACTCCGGTTCCGTGCGGCTCGGCACCGCGCAGTCGGTGGTTCGTGAGGACCTCTACGACGCCGTCGACGCGGTGCTTCAGCCACCAGCCGCCGGCAGGACCGAGCGTCGTCCTGGCCTTGAGGATCCGCATCTCCTCAGGCAGTCGACGAAACGCCGGCGGGGAGTTCCAGACCGCACAGTGCCATCCTTCGCAAAGCTTGTTCACGGGCCGCTTGATGTGCCCCAGCCGGCTGATTCGCTCCGGGTTCGGCCGGAGCCAGTTGATCGCCGGCTTGCGCATGACGACCTGCGGGTGGCCCCCAGCCTCGTGCAACAGAGCTGCGGTCTCCAGCGCTGATTGCCCGCTGCCGATTACGGCGATCCGGCGACCGGCGAACCGGGTGAGATCGTGATGCTCGCTGGTGTGCGATACCAGGTCGCTCGGTAACCCGGTCAGCTCGCCCGGCGTGACGGCGTAGGGCAGAACGCCCGTCGCGACGACGACCTGCCCCGCGGTGGTGCTGGGAGCGTCGGCGAAGCTCACCCGGAACCCGCCGTCGACGGCCGCGACGTCGGTGACCGTGAGGTCCTCGACATCGGGCACCAGCTCGCTGATATACCAGTCCGTGTAGTCGAGGAACCGCTCGATCGACAGCGGGCCGAGCCGATCCACGTAGTCCAACCCGTGCAGGCTGCTGTACGCCTTGACGTCGTAGCGCCCGCGCGGTGCCGCCAGGTCGGAGCCGTACGGCTCGGAGCGAAGCTTCGTGCCCGGTGCCATGTGGGCCCGCCAGGTGTCCATCGGCCTGCCGACGATGCGGTGCGCAACGCCCAAGGCATGCAGGTGGGCGGAGGTGGACAGCCCGAACGGGCCGGCGCCGATAACCAGAACCGTGTCAGCGGACACCTGCTGCTCCTTCGTAATCGAGAGTGCTGAAGCGCTTGGCGGCGGTCGCGCGACTGTTACGAACGGCCGCCGCAGTCACCAGAACCTCCGCCAACAACGGGCCGAGGTCCCGGCGGTCGAAGCAGTCGACCCGAGGAGTTCGGGCAAACTCCGTGAGAAACGTCCACATTGCTCGCGTCCGGGACATGCTGTCCGGCCGGCCGACCCGACTCCAGTTGTCCCGCAACCACCGCATATCACCGCGTACCCAGCGCATACGCAGCCCAGTCAGGTATGAGTCGACCGGCTCGATCGGACCACCGGTGGTCCATTGCCACACCATGAGGGGAAAATCGACCCCGCAATTCAGCGCCGTTTCGATGGGGCCGGCCAGTCGCGCATTGATCTCCATCAGGTACGGGCGTCCGGCGGTGTCGCGGCGGAACTCGACCTCGGACAGTCCCTCCAGTCCGATCGCGGTGACCAGCTGGACGCTTGCCCGATTGATGTCCTCCGGCAGCGCAATGCTCTCCCGGACGACGGACGCCCCGCCGGTCGCCGGCGTCGTCCGATGCTCCAGATGCGCAAAGGCCGCCGTCACCTCGCCATCGGCCATGAACAGGGTCACGCCTTCGCGCCGACCGCCGACCCATTCCTGCGCCAGCACCAGGCTGCCGGCGGCCAGGAAGGCCCGGGCCGTACGGATCGCCTCCACCTCGTTGACCACCTCGGCCACCTGCAGGCGTTGCATCGAAGCGTGGACCCAGGAACTGGCCGGCTTGAGCACGAGCGGAAAGCGGAACTCGCGGAGCATGGCCGGGATGTCGTCGGGGCTCTCCAGCAGCAGGGTCGGCGGGTGATCGATGCCGAGGTTGCGCGCGACGTCGAGGGTGTGCTGCTTGCTGTTGGCCACGGTCAGCGCCTCGGTCGGGGGCAGCGCCAACCGGCAGCCGAGCGCCGCGAGTTCGCCGCGCCGGGGGATCAGCGCTGCGATCGAGCCGTCGCTGGCGGGCAGCACCGTGCGCGTCGGGTGCTCCGTAACGAAAGCCAGTACCGCGTCGGCAAAGGCGGGAGCATCGGTGGCGAAACTGGGAAATACTGCATTATGCGCGGAATGACGGGAACGAAAGGACAGCACGGGAAGCGCGGGGTCGTACTCCGCGAAGCACTCGCCCAGTGCGATCCGCAGACCTGCGCGCCCGAGACTGCGCGTGCAAGCGAGGCTCTGCCTGGTGCCCGCATCCAGCACCAGAACGTCATAGCCTGCGCGCCCGTCGTGCCGCTCGGAACGGGTCGGTGGGATCCCGGCAGCTGTCGCAGCCGGTAAGTCCCATAGCTCCATTAGTGGCCTTTCCCGCCAAGCCGCCCGCGTCGAGTCGAACAGGTTTCCAGGACTGGCAAGATCGTCGGCAATACGCACAGGGGTCGGCAATCGTGCGCTGGGCGACGCAGGCGCAGTGTTCGCTCACGTGCCCTCGCGGCTGCCGCCGCCATCCCCAACCCCCTCGTTCAAACCCGGAACTCAGTGTGCAGCATGAGCTGAACGGTGGTGATCTTTTCCGGAAATCCCCGTGGCTCAATTACCAAAGGTGACTGCTGGCCCGCCTACCCGTGCCCCGTGGTGGCGCAGAGCCTGCCGTCGCGGCGTGGATCTCACCGAAGTGTGTGAAACGCAGGGGATTGTGCACATTGCGCGAGCCGCGCCCGATTGGGGTGAACCGAGGCGTAAAGGCGCCGGGCCAGGCGGGTGAACTTGGCCGTTGAGCTGCTAGAGGACACCCCCGCGTCATCGTCACGGCCGCCGGGCGCGATGCCCGTTGCGGCCGATCTGGGTCGTCAATACCGGTCTATGTGCCGAACCTAGCGCATTCTTATGTCTCCCTTAATCCGCTGTCCGCCATGCTCTTCCCTCAGAGCTTGCTGAGCGTGTCGTCATAGTCATTGCGAGTTACTCGATTGCTTCGTAAGGGAGCTGGAATGTCCAAGCACGCGTTGCCGCCCGTTCGACGACGCGTTCGACGACGCCATCGGCTCGTCAGCACGGTGCCCGTGATCCTGGCAGTGGTGATGGCGTCAGCGATCGCACTCGTGGTCGACCGGACGCAGCACCCCGTGAAGTCGGCTCACGTGGCCGATGCGTCGACCCTGCGCGTCTTCGCGTGCCCCGGAACCATCGAGGTCACCCGCTCCAGTGACACGGCGGCCCAGCTGGCGTGCCGGTACGGCGTTCGACAGACCGGCGCGGTGGAGACGTATCGCGCGCGGAACAGCGGCTCGGCCCACACCGCGCTCCCGGCCGGCTCGCGGGCAGGAACGCTGCTCGTGACCATCGTTCAGACAGCGGCGACGTCCACTGTTGCCGTGCCGGGATGGACCAGGGCCGCGGATCTGAGTTCATCTGGAACGTCGTTCGGAACGGTCCGGCTCTCGACGTGGTGGCGCATCGCGACCGCCGGCCAAACTGCACCTGTCGCCGCGGTGGTCCCGGCCGGTCGAGTCGCCATGATGACCGCGGCCTTCTCGGGCGTTGATAGCGCGCAGCCACTGACGGCGAAGGGCGCCGTCGGCACGGCCGTGGCCCCGACCGCCGCGCTCCCACTCGGAGCGACCTGGCTGTCCTCCATCGGAGTGAGCGGCCGTCGGCCCGTGCTCACTGCCCCGGCGGGAGCCACCACGACGCAGGTGCTCGCCAACGGCTACCACGTCAAGACGGCACTGGCCCTGCTGCCCAAGGGGTCGTCTGCGACCGCGCCCATCGAGTGGAAGGCAACCGGAGTAGGGTCAGCAGTGAGCGAGTTGGCGACAATTACTCCCCCGGCACCGGCGGTCCCGCCGGCGGGCGCCACGGTGCTGGCGCCCGATGAGACGACGACGCCGAGTTGTGAGAACTACCTCGACTACGAAGCGGTGGGCAGCAGCGTCGTCCGGGTGACCTGCCGTGCCGTGACGTCGCCGGCACCGACAGCCACGTCATCGCCGACTGCCACGCCGTCGGTGACGGCGAGTGTGTCGGTGTCGCCGTCGGTGGTGGCTCCGGTTGCTCCAACGGTGAGTGTGCCGAGTGGTGGGTCGGGTCGGCCGACCAGTCCGCCGGCGGTGATTTGTGGGA
>Ga0081539_10000660_pt1 | contig 69312 bp, 74 predicted proteins | sample TabmetS4T2R2_FD_71023 | JGI IMG/M metagenome (GOLD analysis project Ga0081539, IMG submission 71023) | Tabebuia heterophylla rhizosphere microbial communities from the University of Puerto Rico - S4T2R2 | ecosystem: Host-associated > Plants > Roots > Rhizosphere ...
GATAATGTGGCGATGGAGGTGGAGTTGATTACGCCGATTGCGTTGGAGAAGGGGTTGCGGTTCGCCATTAGGGAGGGCGGGCGCACCGTGGGCGCGGGCACTATCTCTGAGGTCGTCGAGTAGTTGAACAGACTCAGCCGCCGGTCAGTGGTCGGGGGGCGACGCTGACCGGCACACGGCTGAGAAGCTCATAGCCGAAAGCTAATTATGCTGAACGAGAAGATCAGAATCCGACTCAAAGCCTACGATCACCGCGTGCTGGATCAGTCCACCACCGAGATCGTGGAGACGGCGAAACGCACGGGCGCGCGCGTGGCGGGGCCGATCCCGCTGCCCACGTCGAAGAACAAGTGGACTGTGCTCCGTTCGCCGCACGTGGATAAGAAGTCGCGCGAGCAGTTTGAAATCCGCACGCACAAGCGGCTCATGGACATCCTCGACCCGACGCCGCAGACGGTGGACGCGCTCATGAAGCTCGATCTGCCCGCCGGTGTGGACGTGGAGATCAAGGCGTTCGGCAGGCAATAGATTAGTCCAAAGTCTCAAGTCCAATGTCCAAGGTCGGTCAGACTCTGGCGTTGAGCTTTGGACATTAGACATTGGACTTTGGACATTGGACGAGGTTCGTGATGATTAACGGAATCATCGGTCGCAAGGTTGGCATGACGCAGTTGTTCGCCGAGGACGGGACGGTCACGCCGGTGACGGTCATCAAGGCGGGGCCGTGCGTCGTGGTGCAGAAGAAGACGGCGGCGGGCGCGGACGGCTACGACGCGGTGCAGTTGGGCCTCGTCGAGGATCGCCCCGTCAAGCTGAAGAACGTCAACAAGCCGATGCGCGGCCACTTCGAGAAGACGGGCGGGGGCGTGCCGCCGACGCGCATCCTGAAAGAGATTCGCGTCACCGATGGCGACAACGGCCTGAGCGTGGGCGACCAGGTGTTAGTTGATCAGTTCGCCGACGGCGACACGATTGACGTGATCGGGCGCAGCAAGGGGCGGGGCTTCGCCGGCACGGTCAAGCGTCACCACTTCAATCGCGGGCCTGAGTCGCACGGCTCGATGAACGTGCGCGCGCCCGGCTCAATCGGCGCGTCCGCCTACCCGTCGCGCGTCATCAAGGGCACGCGTTCTTCGGGGCACATGGGCGACGAGCGCGTGACCGTCAAGAACCTGACCGTGGCGCGCGTGGACGTGGAGAACAACCTGCTGATGGTGCGCGGCGCAGTGCCCGGCGCGAACGGCAGCGTCGTTGTGGTCAGGAAGGCCGAGCGGCAGAGGAAGAGATAGCAGTTAGCTGTTAGCGATTAGCTGTTAGCTTTGATTACAGACCCGAAGCTAACGGCTAAAAGCTAATCGCTAACAGCCCGAACGGAGTGAGCTATGCCTAGCGTGAAGGTGCGCAATCTGAAGAACGAAGAGGTCGGCGACGTGGAGTTGTCGGATGCGGTCTTCGGCGCGGAGTTGAATGAGGCGTTGATCCACGCCGCCGTCAAGGCGTTTCTGGCGGGCGCGCGGCAGGGGACGGTTGGGACGAAGACGCGCGGCGACGTGTCCGGCTCGGGGCGCAAGCTGTGGAAGCAGAAGGGCACGGGGCGGGCGCGCATCGCGTCGATCCGCTCGCCGCTGTGGAAGGGCGGCGGCAACGTGCACGGGCCGCAGGCGCGCGACTGGTCGCACCAGATGCCGAAGAAGATGAAGCGCGGCGCGCTGCGCTCGGCCTTGTCGGAGCGGCTGCGCGAAGGCAACCTCGTCGTCGTCGAGGCGTTCACGCTAGACCAGCCGAAGACGAAGGATTTCGTGAACGCGCTCGGCGCGCTGGAGCTGACGGGGAAGACCCTGATCGTTGACTCGCTCGACAACGCGAACCTGCTCCTGTCTTCGCGCAACGTGCAGGGCACGAAGATCGTCAACAGCCGCGGGCTGAACATCTACGACCTGCTCTACCACGACAAACTCGTGCTCTCGCGCGCGGCCGTGGACGAGTTGACCGCGCTGCTCGACCCGCACGCGAAGGACGCGGGGCAGCCGGAGACGGCGACCGAAGAGGCGGGCGCGGGCGAGGCCGAGCGGACAGAGGAGGCGGCGTAAAACGAGATGCGAACAGTGTGGGACATCATCAAGTCGCCGGTCATCACCGAGAAGGCCCTCATCGCGAAAGAGGAGACGCAGGACGGGCGGCAGTTGCTCACGTTCCGCGTGGACAAGCACGCGACCAAGCCGGAGATCAAGTCGGCCGTCGAGACGATCTTCCAGGTCAAAGTCGACGAGGTGCGCACGCTCAACTACATGGGCAAGAAGGCGCGGCGCGGGCGCTACGAAGGGCGGAAGCCGTCGTGGAAGAAAGCCTACGTTACCCTCGAAGCCGGGCAGAAGCCGCTCGACTACGGCGAAAGTATTTAAGAGCTATTAGCCGTTAGCTATTAGCTTTTGTCTGATAGCGGGCGGCTGAAGTTCAAACGAAGGCGGTTGGCTGAGTAAGTTTTTTTCTAACAGCTAACAGCTAATAGCTAACAGCTAACAGCTATGGGAATTAAAAAACTGACACCGACATCGCCGTCGCGCCGCTACCAGACGTACCTGACGCGCGACGAGTTGACGAAGGGCGCGGAGCCGGAGAAGTCTTTGCTTGAGCCGAAGACGCGCATCTCGGGCCGCAATAACAACGGCCACATCACGATGCGGCGGCGGGGCGGCGGGCACAAGCGTTTCTACCGCATCATTGATTTTAAGCGCGACAAGGCGGGCGTGCCCGGCCGCGTCACGCAGATCGAGTACGACCCGAACCGCTCGGCACACATTGCGCTCATCACCTACCTGGACGGCGAGAAGCGTTACATCATCGCGCCGGCCGGTCTCGAAGTCGGGAAGACCGTGATGAGCGGCCCCGACGCGGACATCCTGGCGGGGAACGCTCTGCCGATCCGCAACATCCCGCTGGGCACGCAGATTCACAACATCGAGCTGCGCCCCGGCAAGGGCGGGCAACTCGCGCGCTCGGCCGGCTCGTTCGCGCAACTCGTGGCGAAAGAGGGCGACTACGCGCAGGTGCGCATGCCTTCGGGCGAGGTGCGGCGCGTCCCCGTAGTGTGCTACGCGACCGTGGGGCAGGTCGGGAACGTCGAGCACGAGAATATCTCTTACGGCAAGGCGGGGCGCTCGCGCTGGAAGGGCCTCCGCCCGCAGGTGCGCGGCGTGGCGATGAACCCGGTCGATCACCCGCACGGCGGCGGCGAAGGTAAGACTTCGGGCGGGCGTCACCCCGTGACGCCGTGGGGGCAGCCGACGCGCGGCTACAAGACGCGCAACAACAAGCGCACGCAGAAGATGATCGTGCGCGACCGGCGCGTGAAATAAGCGGTGGGGGCGTATGAGCGTCGAGCTGCTTAACCATTTATTGCATCTGATTCGGAGTTTGCGATGGCACGTTCAGTTAAGAAGGGGGCGTTCGTTGACGAGTCCCTCACAAAGACAGTAGAGCGCATCCGCGCGGGCGGCGCGCGCCCGCCCGCGATCAAGACCTGGTCGCGCCGCTCGATGATCACGCCGGACTTTGTCGGCATGACCTTCGCCGTGCACAACGGCAAGCGGCACGTGCCCGTCTATGTGACCGAGAACATGGTCGGGCACAAGCTCGGCGAGTTCTCGCCCACGCGCACGTTCAAGGGGCACTCCGGCACGAAGGCGGAGAAGGGCGCGAAGGTAGCGAAGTAAACGATGAACGATGAACGCGGAACGATGACTTAAGAACTGCCTTTATTCATCGTTCATCATTCCGCGTTCATCGTTTGGCTGAGGTTCTTATGGAAGCGAGAGCGAGTGCAAAGTATTTGCGCGGGTCGGCGCAGAAGGCGCGGCTGGTGGTGGACATGATCCGCGGCAAGAATGTGAACGAGGCGCTGGCCGTGTTGCGTTTTACGAACAAGCGCGCGGCGGACGGCATCGAGAAGTGCGTCCGCTCCGCAGTGGCGAACGCGACGGAGAAGGCCGAGAAGGCGAACGTGGCGATTGACCCGGACGACCTGTGGGTCAAGGCGTGCTTCGTGGACATGGGGCCGACGAAGAACCGTCGCCGCTTCCGCCCCGCGCCGCAGGGGCGCGCCTACCGCGAGCGCCGCCACTTCTGTCACGTGACCGTGCTGCTCTCGAACGAGGAGCGCGCCGCGAAGACGAACGGCCGGGGCACTAAGGGCCACGCCGGCGCGTCGAAGGCGGGCAAGCCCCAGACCGGCGGCGAGTCGAAACGCACGACGGCAAAGCGCAGTGCGCCTGCGACCGAGCAGCCGGCGACGAAGAAGCGTGCGAGCAAGAAGGCTGAAGCCGCGCCAACGCCGGCCGAGCAAACCGCGCCGGTCGAGCCGGCCGCGAATGAAACGTCGGAAGAATAGTCGAACGGAGTAAAGAGAGTGGGTCAGAAAGTTCATCCTTACGGCTTCCGCCTGGGCTACAACAAGGACTGGCACTCGCACTGGTTCGCCAAGACGAAACAGTACGGCGACTTCCTGCACGAAGACCTCAAGCTCAAGCGCGAATTGAAGGGCCGTTTTGCCGGCGCGGGCGTCTCGCACGTGGACGTAGAGCGCGCCGCCAACCGCCTGAAGATCGTCATCTACACCTCGCGCCCCGGCATCATCATCGGGCGCAAAGGGGCGGAGATCGACAAGCTCAAGGCGGACATCGCCTCGCGCACGGGGCGCGAAGTGCTGGTTTCGATTCAGGAGATTCAGAAGCCGGAGCTAAACGCGCAGTTGCAGGCCGAGAAGATCGCGGCGCAGCTTGAAAAGCGCATCGCCTTCCGCCGCGCCATGCGCAAGACGGTTGAGGAGACGCTACGCTTCGGCGGGCAGGGCATCAAGGTCAAGGTCTCCGGCCGCCTGAACGGCGCGGAGATCGCCCGCAGCGAGTGGTACTTGCAGGGTCGCCTGCCGCTCCACACCCTGCGCGCCGACATAGACTACGGCTTCGCCGAGGCGAACACGACGTTCGGCGTCATCGGCGTCAAGTGCTGGATTTATCGCGGCGAGATTCTGGACGCGAAGGCGGCGATGGCGCGCGGTACGACGACCGATCCGATGAACGAAGTGCGCGCCGACGGGCGCGAGCGCCGGCCCCGCGGCCCGCGCCGCGACCGCGACGGCGAAGGGCGCGACCGCGGTGAGCGCGGCGACCGTCGTGGGCGCGGCGGCGACAGAGGGTAGGAAGCTTTTAGCTGTTAGCTATTAGCTTTCAGCTTTAATCACAGACCAGAAGCTAACGGCTAATCGCTAATAGCTAACAGCTAAAGGGTATTCATCATGTTGATGCCGAAAAAGGTCAAGCACCGGAAGCAGATGAAGGGGCGCATGACGGGGCTGGCCACGCGCGGCGACCGCATCAGCTTCGGCGAGTATGGGCTGAAGACTTTAGAGCCGGCGTGGATCACCGACCGGCAGATCGAGGCGGCGCGTATCGCCATGACGCGCCACATCAAGCGCGGCGGCAAAATCTGGATACGCATGTTCCCCGACAAGCCGATCACGAAGAAGCCGGCCGAAACCCGCATGGGCAAGGGCAAGGGCGCGCCCGAATACTGGGTCGCCGTTGTCAAGCCCGGTCGCGTGCTCTACGAGATCGAGGGCGTGGACGAGACGACGGCGCGCGAGGCGATGCGCCTGGCGGCGCAGAAGCTGCCGATCAAGACCAAGTTCGTGACCCGCGCCGAGCAGGAAGGGGGCGCAGTCTGATCGGGTTCAAAGTCTAATGTCCAAAGTCCAAAGTCTAAGCTGAATATCTAGACCCAGACGTTAGACATGAGACTTGAAACTTTGGACTTGAGGCCGAGCGAAGCGAGACGAGTTATGAAGAGACGCGAAGAATTGGACAAGCTGCACGATCTGTCGGACGAGGAGTTGGGCGCGGAGGCGGCGCGGCTGAAGGAGTCGCTGTTCCGCCTGAACTTCAAGCTCGCGCTGGGCGAGGTGGACGCGGTCAAGACCCTGCGGCGCGAGAAGCGTTCGCTCGCGCGCATCCAGACGTTGATGCGTCAGCGGCAGCTAGAGGCTGGTCAATAAGTAAATAGTAAATCGTGAACCGTAAATAGACGGTTTCTTCTATTCACGATTCACGATTCACGAGGTTTTGTAATGGCAGAAGAGAATAAAGAGCAGGCGGCGACGACCGACGAGGCGCAGGCGACCGAGAGCGGGCAGACGCTGGCGCAGGCGCTCGGCTCAGGCGTTGACGCGCAGGCCGGCAACGCTACGGGCACGGAGGCGGGGCGCACGGGCCGGCGCATGGAGAAGGTCGGCGTCGTGGCGTCGGACAAGATGCAGAAGACGGTGGTGGTGCGCGTTGATCGCCTGATCAAGCACCCGAAGTATCGCCGCTACGTGCGCCGCACGTCGAAGTTCATGGCGCACAACGAGACGGACGCGAGCGTGGGCGACAAGGTGCGCATCGTCGAGACGCGCCCCCTCTCTGCGCGCAAACGCTGGCGCGTCGTCGAAGTCTTGCAGAAGGCGGAGAAGTAAAAGCCGTGACGAGTGACGGGTGACAAGTGACAAGATAAAAACTTTTCCTGTCACCTCTCACCTGTCACCTGTCACGCGAACGGAGTGAGCTAATGGCGATTCAGATGCAAACGTCGCTGGACGTGGCGGACAATTCGGGCGCGCGCCGCGTCGAGATGATTATGGGTATCGGCGGCTCGACCGGGCGCAAGGCTTCGCTGGGTGACCGCATCAAGGTGACGGTCAAAGAGGCCGCGCCGGACGGGGCGGTCAAAAAAGGCACGGTGCACAACGCGGTCATCGTGCGCACGCGCAAGGAGGTCAGGCGTAAGGACGGCACGTACATCCGCTTCGACCAGAACGCGTGCGTGCTGATTAAGCCGGACGACACGCCCATCGGCACGCGCGTCTTCGGCCCCGTCGCGCGTGAGTTGCGCGACCGCAACTTCATGAAGATCGTTTCGCTCGCGCCGGAGGTGATCTAAGAGTCATGGCACAGCAAGGCATCAGGCGGGTCAAGATCAGGAAGGGCGATCAGGTGGTCGTCATCGCGGGCCGGGACAACGGCAAGCGTGGGCGCGTGCTCGAAGTCGAGCCGCGGCGCGGCAAGGTCAAGGTCGAAGGCGTCGCCATCGTGAAGAAGCACCAGCGCGCCAACGCCGCCAACAACCGCGGCGGCGGCATCATTGATCGCGAGGCGTTCATAGACATCTCGAACGTGCAGTTGATCGATCCGCAGTCGGGCAGTCCGACGCGAGTGCGCTACGAGGTCGAGGGCGACGGGGCGAAGCGGCGCGTCGCGGCGCGGAGCGGGCAGTCGTTGGAGAAGTAGAAGCGTCTAAGCAGGTTTTGAGTCTGGAAACGCCCTGGCGGCGAGACCCAGGCGAAAGGTTGAGGGCAATGGCAGCGAGATTGAAAGAGCGTTATCAGCGCGAGATCGCGCCGGCGCTGGCCAAGGAGTTCGACATCAAGAACCCGATGGCCGTGCCGAAGCTGGAGAAGATCGTCATCAACATGGGGCTGGGCGAGGCCATCGCCAACTCCAAGATCGTGGACACGGCGGCCACGGAGCTTACGTCCATCGCCGGGCAGAAGCCGGTCGTGACGAAGGCGAAGAAGTCCATCGCGTCGTTCAAGCTGCGCGCCGGCATGCCCATCGGCTCGATGGTCACGCTCCGGGGCGACCGCATGTACGAGTTCCTCGACCGGCTGGTGTCGGTGGCGCTGCCGCGCGTGCGCGATTTCCGCGGCGTCTCGCCCCGCTCGTTCGACGGGCGCGGCAACTACACGCTCGGCATCCGCGAGCAACTGATCTTCCCCGAAATTGATTTCAACAAAGTGGAGAAAACGCGCGGCATGAACATCTCCATCGTCACCACCGCGCGCAACGACGAGCAGGCCCGCGCGCTCCTGAAGGCGCTGGGCATGCCATTTAGACAGCAGTAAAGCTGTTAGCGATTAGCTGTTAGTTTCTGGTCTGTAACTTAAAGCTAAGAGCTAATCGCTAACAGCTAACAGCTAATCGGAAAGAAACATGGCAAAGACATCTTTAATCGCGAAGTCGAAGCGGAAGCCGAAATTTTCGTCGCGGGCTTACACCCGCTGTCAGCGGTGCGGGCGGCCGCGCGGCTACCTGCGCAAGTTCAAGCTGTGCCGCATCTGCTTCCGCGAGCTGGCGCTGCAAGGGCAAATTCCCGGCGTCGTGAAATCGAGCTGGTAAGGCTGTCCGTGGTCAGTGGTCAGTTGTCCGTTGTTCTCTTCGCGCGGGCTGGATGGCGGAGATGAGACGGGCGACCGGCAGAGCGAAGAACGACTGACAACGGACGACGGACAACGGACATCTTTTGGAGTTCTAAGTAATGACTGATCCTATTGCCGACATGCTGACGCGGATGCGGAACGCGATCACCGCGAAGCACTCGCGGGTGGACATCCCGGCGTCCAAGTTGAAACTGGAGATCGCCCGCATCCTGAAGGAAGAGGGCTACATCAACAACTTCGTCGTCAAGGGCGAGGGCGTGCGCCGCACGCTGCGCATCTTCCTGCGCTACGACACGCGCGGCACTTCGTCCATCTCGCACCTGGCGCGCGTCTCGCGCCCCGGCCGCCGCGTCTACGTCGGCTCGGACGGGATTCCGAAAGTCCTTGGCGGCTACGGCGTCAACATCGTCTCGACCTCGCGCGGTCTGATGTCGGGCAAACGCGCCCGCCGCGAGAATGTCGGCGGCGAAGTGCTGGCGGAGATTTATTAAGCGTGACAAGTGACAGGTGACGGGTGACAAGTAAGAGCTTGTTCCTGCCTGTCACCTGTCACCCGTCACCTGTCACGAGGTTTTAATCTATGTCTCGTATCGGAAAGAAAGTCATCACCGTGCCGAAGGGCGTGACCGTGACGGTCAGGGAGCGCGAGCTTGAGGTGAAGGGGCCGAAGGGGACGCTCAAGACGCCTGTGCCCGAAGGCATCACGTTTAAGCTCGAAGGCGACCAGTTGCAGGCGGAGCGCGCGTCCGACGAATTGGCGGCGGCGCACGGGCTGGCGCGGGCGCTGGCGAACAACGCGATTGTGGGCGTGACTGAAGGCTTCTCGAAGCAGATGGACATCGTCGGCGTCGGCTACAAGGCGGATGTGCAGGCGAAGCGCATCGTCTTCTCGCTTGGCTACTCACACCCGATTGAGTTCCCGCTGCCCGAAGGCATTGACGCCAAGGGCGAGCGTGTCCCGGCGAAGTCGTCGATCCCGCAGTACCAGTTGACGCTGACGCTCTCCGGCATAGACAAGCAGAAGCTCGGCCAGACCGCCGCCGAGATGCACAACCTGCGCAAGCCCGATCCCTACAAAGGCAAGGGCGTGCGCTACGCCGACGTGCCGCTCAAGCTGCGGCCGGGCAAGACGGGCAAATAACAGTGACGAGTGACGAGTGACGAGTGACAAGTTAAAAACTGCTTGCTCGTCACTCGTCACTCGTCACTCGTCACTGAGGTTTTTCAATGGCACAGAAGGACAGAGCAGACATTCGGCGGGCGGTGCATAAGCGGATTCGCCGGAAGGTGTTGGGCACGGGCGCGCGCCCGCGCCTCGCCATCTACCGCAGCCTGAATCACATCTACGCGCAGATCATTGACGACGAGCAGGGGCGCACGATTGCGTCCGCGGCGACGACGGAGAAGGATTTGCGCGGGGCGACGGGCGGCAACGTCGCGGCGGCCGAACGCGTCGGGCGCGCGATTGCCGAGCGGGCGCTCAGTAAGGGCGTGGCGAGCGTCGTGTTTGATCGCGGCGGCTACCGCTACCACGGGCGCGTGAAGGCGCTGGCGGACGCGGCCCGCGCGGCGGGGTTGAACCGGGAAGAGGCGGCGGCGCAAGAGGCCGCTGCGGCAGGCAGTCAGGAATAACAATGCGACAACCGAAACATCGTATCTCAGCGCAGGGGCTTGATCTACAGGATCAGGTGATCTCCATCAACCGCGTGACCAAGGTGGTCAAGGGCGGCAAGAACCTGAGCTTTGCGGCGCTCGTCATCGTCGGCGACGGCGCGGGCCACGTCGGCTTCGGCTCCGGCAAGGCGCGCGAAGTGCCGCTCGCGATTAAGAAGGGCATCGAGGCGGCGAAGAAGAACCTGATCCGCGTGCCGCTGATCGAGAACACCCTGCCGCACGAGTTCGTCGGCACTTACGGCGCGGGGCGCGTCCTGATGAAGCCGGCCTCGGCGGGCACGGGCGTCATTGCGGGCGGCGCGGTGCGCGCCATCATGCAGGCGGCGGGCGTCCACGACGTGCGCACCAAGGTGCTCGGCTCGACCAACCCGCACAACGTCGTGCGCGCCACCTTCGACGGGCTGCTCAACATGAAAGACCCGCTGGAAGTCGCGCGCCTGCGCGGCAAGCAGGTGGAAGAACTTTAAGTCCCAAGTCCAAAGTCTCATGTCCAAAGTCAAGACTCGGTTTTAGACGTTGGACTTTGGACGTTAGACTTTGGACTTATCCTGAGGTTGTTATGGCAGAACAGAGCAACGCGCGGGCGGGCGGCGGGAAGCTTCGCATCCAGTATTACCGCAGCTTCATCGCGTTCCCGAAGACGCAGAAAGAGATCGTGCGCAGCTTGGGCCTGACGAAGCTCAACCAGATCGTCGAGCGCCCCGACACGCCCGCCACGCGCGGCGTCGTCGCCAAAGTGCCGCACCTGATCCGCATCATCGAATAAAGACCGTAACGGGTGACAGGTGACAGGTGACAAGATAAAACTTGTTCTGACCTGTCACCTGTCACGAGGTTTTCATAATGGCTATCGGTTTGAACAACTTGCACTCGCCGGCCGGCGCGACGCACAAGAAGAAGCGCGTTGGGCGCGGCCCCGGCTCGGGCCTCGGCAAGACCGCCGGGCGCGGCAACAAGGGACAGAAGTCGCGCTCCGGCTACTCGGCCAAGATCGGGTTCGAGGGCGGGCAGATGCCCTTGCAGCGTCGCCTGCCGAAGCGCGGCTTCACGAACATCTTCAAGAAGCAATGGACTGAGGTGAGCCTGGAGACGCTGGAGCGCAGCTTCGCGGCGGACGAGGAAGTGACGCCCGACGTGATGCACGAGCGCGGCGTCATCGCCAAGGGCAAGCGCGACGTGGTCGTGCTCGGCACGGGCGACGTGACGAAGGCGCTGCGCATCTCGGCGCACCGCTTCACCAAGAGCGCCCGCGCGAAGATCGAGCAGGCGGGCGGCACGGCCACTGTGATCACGAAAGCCGCGCCGAGCGGCGAGTGACAGATGACGAGTTCGAGCGGCGGGCGGCGAGTGACAAGCGGCGGGTGAAGGATTATCCTTACTCGTCACTTGTCACTCGTCACTTGTCCCCGTAGTTGAGGCCGATTATGGAAAAGTTTTTCGCCGCCGTCCGCAACATGTTCCAGGTGCCCGACCTGCGTAAGCGCATCTTCTTTACGCTGGGTCTCTTGGCCGTCTATCGCCTCGGCGCGCACATCACCGCGCCCGGCATCAACAAGGAGCGGCTGATCCAGGTCTGGGGCGAGGTCGGCAACACCCTGCTCGGCGTGCTCGACCTGTTTTCGGGCGGCAACTTCCAGACGATTTCCGTCTTCGCGCTCGGCGTCACGCCCTACATCACCGCCTCGATCATCCTGCAACTGATGACGACCGTCTTCTCCGGCCTCAAGCGTTTGCAGGAGGAGGGCGAGGCGGGGCGGCAGAAGATCAACCAGTACACGCGCTACCTGACCGTCGTGCTCGCGGGCTTCCAGACCTCCATCGTCGCGCGCTGGCTGCAATCGCAGGGCGTCGGGCCTAACACCACCGGCTTCCTCGTCACGACTATCATCACGCTCACCACGGGGACGATCTTCGTCATGTGGCTCGGCGAGCAGATCACCGAGCGCGGCATCGGCAACGGCATCTCGCTGCTGATCTTCGCGGGCATCGTCATCGGCCTGCCGACGCGCGGCGTCCCGCAGGTGCTCCAGCGCGTGCAGAGCGGCGACACGTTCCAGATTCTCGGCGTGCTGGCGCTGGTCGCCGTGCTGCTGGCGCTGATCGCGTTCGTCGTCTTCGTCGAGTCGGGGCGGCGCAAAGTGCCGATCAGCTACGCGAAGCGGCACGTCGGGCGGCAGATGGTCGGCGGGCAGCAGACGCACATGCCGCTGAAGATCAACATGGCGGGCGTCATCCCCGTCATCTTCGCGTCCTCGATGCTGGCGTTCCCGCAGACCATCGTGCAATTCATCCGCTTCGACGCGACGCAGCCCGACTCGTGGCGCTACAAGCTGCACCTCTTCTTCCAGCAGTTCCACGGCGGCGACCCGTACTACGAGCTAATCTTCTTATCGTTGATCGTGATCTTCACGTTCTTCTACATCACGATCATCTTCAACGTCGAAGAGGTGGCGGACAACCTGCGCAAGCACGGCGGCTTCATCCCCGGCATTCGGCCCGGTCGCAACACGGCCGAGTACCTGAACACGATCCTGACGCGCCTGACGACCGTCGGCGCGATCTACCTGGCGTTCGTCGCCTTCCTGCCGCAATTGATGCTGAGCGGCTTCCGCGTCGGGCGGCTGCCCTTCGTCGGGCCGTCAATAGACGCGTTCTTCAGCAGCACGCCGGGCTTGGGCTGGATTCCGACGGGCATGGGCTACCAGTTCTACTTCGGCGGCACGAGCCTGCTGATCCTTGTCGGCGTGGCGATGGACACGGTCGCGCAGATCGAGGCGCAACTCGTCATGCGCAACTACGAGGGCTTCCTCGGCGGCGGCAGCCGCCTGCGCGGGCGCAGAACTTAGAAGCCGTGCCGGGTGACAGGTGACAGGTGACAAGAAACATCCTGTCACCTGTCACCTGTCACCTGTCACCCGATTTATGTCCAAGATCGTCGTCTTGATGGGTGCGCCAGGCGCGGGCAAGGGCACGCAGGCGCGGCTGTTGCAGGAGCGACGGGGCCTGCCGCAGATTTCGACCGGCGACATGTTCCGCGCCCTGGCCAAGACCGAGACGCCGCTCGCCGCCGAGGTGCACGCCGTGCAGGCCGCGGGCAAGCTCATTTCCGACGACTTGGTGATACGCGTGGTCGAAGAGCGGACGAGTCAGGCCGACTGCCGCGACGGCTACATCCTCGACGGCTTCCCGCGCACGCCCGCGCAGGCCGAGATGCTCGAACGGCTCGCCGCCGCGCAGGGTCACGAGATTCAAGCGATCTTCGTGGACGTGCCGTTTGACATCCTGGAACGGCGCACGACGGGGCGGCGCACGTGTCCGGTCTGCGGCGAGATTTACAACGTCTATTTCAAGCCGCCGCAGACGGATGAGGTCTGCGACCTGCACCCGGCGGCGCGTCTGACGCACCGCGCCGACGACACGGCCGAAAAGATCAGGGTGCGGCTGGCGACCTATGAGCGGGAGACGCGCCCGCTCCTCGACTATTACGAGCGCACGCACCGCCTCCGCCGCGTTGACGGCACGCGCGCGCCGGAGGCGATCTACGCGGACATTGAAAAGGCAGTAACGAGTGACAAGTGACGAGTGACAAGCTCAGACGCTTGTCTTCACTCGTCACTTGTCACTCGTCACTCGTCACTGCTTTATGATTATTGGGAAGTCGCGGAAAGAGTTGGAGAAGATGCGGGCGGCGGGGCGGCTCGCGGGGCAGGTGCGCGAGGCGCTGCGCCAGATGGTGCGGCCCGGCATCACCACGCTCGAACTCGACGCGGCGGCCGAGCGCATGATCCGCGACGGCGGCGCGCTGCCGACCTTCAAGGGCTATCACGGCTTCCCCTACTCGATCTGCGCGTCGGTCAACGAGCAGGTCGTCCACGGCTTCCCGTCGCGCTACGAGTTGCAGGAGGGCGACATCATCTCGATTGACGTGGGCGCGACCTTGAACGGCTTTGTCGGCGACACGGCGACCACCGTGCCCGTCGGCTGGGTGCGCCCCGACTGGCTGCGGATGATCAGCGTGACCGAGGAGTGCCTTGAGCGGGCCATCAAGGAGTGCTGGCCCGGCCGCCACCTAGGCGACATCGGCTGGGCCGTGCAGGCGCACGCCGAGGCGCACGGCTACACAGTCGTGCGCGAGTACGTCGGGCACGGCATCGGCCGGCGCATGCACGAAGACCCGCAGATTCCGAACTACGGCACGCCCGGCAAGGGCACGAAAATCAAGGCGGGCTACGTCTTCGCCATCGAGCCGATGGTCAACATGGGCACGCACCAGACGAAGACGCTCAAGGACGGCTGGACGGTAGTCACGCTCGACGGGCAGCCCTCCGCCCACATCGAGCACACGGTCGCCATCACGGAGGACGGGCCCGAAGTTTTTACGCGCGTCGAGCAGGCGGCGGCGGCCCAACCGGCGGAGGTCGCGGCGCATCTATAACCTGAACTGCCGCCGTGACTTGGCCCGCAAGGGCCGGCTGTGTTAGTATCCGAAGTTTGCCGAGATAGGCAGTTTTAAGTCTATAGCGGGTATGGCTAAGGAAGAAGCGATAGAGGTGATGGCGAAGGTGGTCGAGACGCTGCCGAACGCGATGTTCCGCGTCGAGTTGGAAGAGAGCCAGCACCAGGTGCTCGCGCACGTCAGTGGCAAGATGCGGAAGAACTTCATCCGCATCCTGCCCGGCGACCGCGTCCTCGTCGAGCTATCGCCCTACGATCTGAATCGCGGCCGGATCACGTATCGCTACAAATAGCGGGCGGGTGACGGCGGAAGGCGGGACTGAGTTATGAAGGTACGGGCTTCGGTCAAGAAGATGTGCGACAACTGCAAGATCATCCACCGCAAGGGCGTGGTGAGAGTGATCTGCACAAACCCGAAACACAAACAGCGGCAAGGCTAAATGGATTGTGGATTTCGGATTGCGGAATGCGGATTGAAAGACAAAGTTTTCTTTAATCCGCGTTCCGCAATCCGAAATCCGAAATGGAGAGTTAAGCATGGCTCGTGTGGTTGGCGTCGATCTCCCGGTTAACAAGCGCGTCGAGATCGGTCTGACGTACATTTACGGCATCGGGCGTTCGCGCTCAGGTTCGATCCTCAAAGAGGCAGGCGTGCATCCGGACACGCGCGTGCGCGATCTGGACGAGGAGCAACTGGGGCGCATCCGCTCGGTCATCGAAGGCCAGGGCGACGTGGAAGGCGACCTGCGCAAGCGCACGCAGATGGACATCAAGCGGCTGATGGACATCGGCTGCTACCGCGGCCTGCGCCACCGGCGCGGCCTGCCCGTCCGCGGGCAGCGCACGCACACCAACGCGCGCACCCGCAAGGGCCCGCGCCGCGCCACCATCGCCAAGAAGAAAGCGCCGGGCAAGAAGTAAGGAAGCGATTAGCTGTTAGCTATTAGCCATTAGCTTTGGCCTGGTAGCGAGCGGCTGAGGTTCAAATAAGAGCGGTTGGCCCTGTTAGTTTTTGCTAACAGCTAATCGCTAATGGCTAATAGCTCATCATGGCAAAAGCAACAGCAGGCGGCAAGAAGAAGGTCTTTCGGAAGAAAGAGAAGAAGAACATCCCGAACGGGATCGTCTTTATCGCGGCGTCGTTTAATAACACGATGATCACGATCACCGACCTTGAGGGTAACCTGATCGCGCAGTCGTCGGCGGGCGCACGCGGCTTCCGCGGCTCGCGCAAGGGCACGCCGTTCGCGGCGCAGCAGGCGGCCTACGAGGCGGCGAACAAGGCCAAAGAGGCCGGCATGCAGCAGTGCGAGGTGCGCGTTAAGGGGCCGGGCGGCGGACGTGAGTCCGCGATCCGCGCCATCAACAACGCGGGCATCCGCGTCACCGCGATCCGCGATACGACGCCCATCCCGCACAACGGCTGCCGCCCGCCGAAGCGGCGCAGAGTGTAAGGAAGCTGTTAGCGATTAGCTGTTAGCTTCAGGTCTGTAATCAAAGCTAACGGCTAACAGCTAACAGCTAATCAAACCTAAAGGACGAAGGGTCGGCGCTTCGGCGCGACCTGTAAACTTTTCCGTCTGAGGTTTCAGACAGGAGGCGACAAAGAGGAATGGCTAGGTATCGTGGAGCGGTGTGCCGTCTGTGCCGCCGCGAGGGTGGGAAGTTATTTTTGAAGGGCGACCGCTGCTATAAGCCGTCGTGCCCGATTGAGAAGCGCGGCACGCAGCCGCCCGGTCAGCACGGCAACTCGCCGCGGCGCGGCAAGGCGCTCGTCGGCTACGGCCAGCAGTTGCGCGAGAAGCAGAAGGTCAAGCGCATCTACTTCGTGCTCGAAGGGCAGTTCCGCAACTACTTCGAGCGCGCCAACCGGATGAAGGGCATCACGGGCGAGAACCTGTTGAGCCTGCTTGAGCGCCGCCTGGACAACGCCGTCTATCGCGCGGGCTTCGCCACGTCGCGGCGGCAGGCACGCCAGCTCGTCAACCACGGGCACGTGCAGGTCAACGGGCGCAAGGTTGACATCCCCTCGTTCTCGGTCAAGGCCGGCGACGTGATCACGATCAAGGAGGCGAGCCGCAAGAACGCGCACATCGAGGGCGCGTGGCAGACGGCCGCCGGTCGCGGTCGCCCGTCCTGGATCGTGCCGGTTGATGGCAACGATATGAGCGCCCGCGTGGCGACGTTGCCGGTGCGCGATGACATCGACCGCTCGATCAACGAGCAACTGATCGTCGAGCTTTACAGCAAGTAACGTTTACTGCGTCTGTGGCGCGCGACTGTCCGCATGTGTTGATGCGACGGTCAAGCGCCGCGGCGCGGTCGTGTATTTATCCAGATCGCTTCGGACACGCACAGGTTTGACATTATGAGCATGGAGCAAAACACACTCTGGACAGGTTTTCAGATGCCGCGCCGGCTGGCGGTGGAGAACGAGACGCTGACCGAGCGTTACGGGCGCTTCTCGGCGCAGCCGTTCGAGCGCGGCTTCGGCACGACCATCGGCAACTCCCTGCGCCGCGCGCTGCTCTCGTCCATCGAGGGCGCGGCCATTACGGCCGTTAAGATCGAGGGCGTCGAGCACGAGTTCTCGTCGATCCGCGGCGTGGTCGAGGACGCGACCGACGTGATCCTCAACCTCAAGCAGATTCCCATCAAGCTACACGGCAGCGAGGCGAAGACGCTGACCATCACGAAAAACGGCGCGGGCGAGGTGCTCTCCGGCGACATCGAGCACGACGCCGACGTGGAGATTCTCGATCCGAACGTTTACCTGGCCACCGTCAGCGAAGGCGGCTCTTTGAACGTCGAGATGCGCCTCAAGCGTGGGCGCGGCTATGTGCCGGCGGATCGCAACTTCGATGAAGACTTGTCGCTCGGTTACATCCCGATTGACTCGGTGCACACGCCGGTCAAGAAGGTCAACTACACGGTCGAGGCCGCGCGCCTGGGGCAGAACACAGAGTTCGACAAGCTGACGATTGAGGTTTGGACGGACGGCTCGGTCAAGCCGGACGACGCCATCGGCCTGGCCGCGAAGCTGATCAAGGATCACATGACGATCTTCATCAACTTCGAGGAGGACACGGACGAGGTCGCCTACACCGGCATCGAGCGCCCGCCGCTCCCGCGCAACGATCTGCTCGACCGTTCGGTGGACGAACTTGAGTTGTCGGTGCGCTCCTACAACTGCCTGAAGAACGCGAACATCCGCACCATCCGCGACCTAGTCCAGCGCAGCGAGCGTGAGATGCTGGCGACGAAGAACTTCGGCAAGAAGTCGCTGAACGAGATCAAAGACCTGCTGCACGGCATGGGGCTGGACTTCGGCATGGAGTTCGATGAGCAGGGCAACCCGATCCCCGGCACGGGCGGCGGCGACGCGGGCGACCTCGGCGACGAATATATTGACGAGGAAGAGTAAATAGCTATTAGCTATTAGCTGTTAGCTATTAGCTTTCAGCTTTAATTACAGACCAGAGCTAACAGCCAATAGCTAAAGGCTAATAGCCGACCGAAGGTCATCATCATGCGACATCTTAGAGCACACCGGAAACTTGGGCGCACGACGGAGCACCGGCTGTCGTTGTTGCGCAACCTGGCGACCTCGTTGATCAATGCGCGCAACGAGCAGATTATCACCACCCTGCCGAAGGCGAAGGAGTTGCGCCCGTTCATCGAGCGCGTGATCACGCTCTCGCGGCGCGCGCAGAATCTGACGGGCGACGACACGGCCGCACAGTCTGTGCACCTGCGCCGGCAGGCCGCCGCGTTCTTCCACGCCGGCAACCGCGGGCAGGCGGCTTCCTCCGGGCGGCGCGGGCAGGAGCGCGCGCCACGCACGGCAGGCGTCGCCGCGGTCAAGCGCCTGTTCGACGAGTTGGGTGAGCGTTACAAGGATCGGCCGGGCGGCTACACGCGCATCATCAAGCTGGGCCGGCGCGACGGTGACAACGCCGAACTGGCCATCATCGAGTTGGTGGACAACCCGCGCGAGCGCGAGGCGGCCGAGCAGGCCAAGCGCGCCAAGTCCGCGGGCAAGAAGAAGAGCGCGCGCGCCTCCAGGTCGGGCGAGGCCGAGGGCGGGCGGCGCGGCGGGCGCAAGGCCGACAAGACATTCGAGAAGGAAGAGACCACGGAGGCGCGCGGGCGCGGCAAGACCGAAGCCGCGCGCGACGCCGACAAGGCCGGGCGCGGCGGGCGGCGCGCGAAGAAGACAGAATCAACGGCCGCCGAGCAGGAGTCCGAGTAAGGCGTATCAGGTTTCGGGCCGGCCTGGCCGTCGTCTGAGGTGAGCGGGCCGGCTCTTGGTTCATGTCTTGGCCCCCAAGCCCCGCCGCGACGACCGGCAACAAGCGGGCTGGGGGTCTTGCTTTGTGCTTGGTGCCTCGATGCGAGTCTATAAACTTATCCGTGCGGAGGCGCGAGAACAGATGAGCAGTCACGACAGACCGGAAGCGACGGCCGCGGCGAGCGCGCCGGCCCGCGAGCCTGAGCAGCAGCGGCCCGCCGCGCCGCGCGGCACTGAAAGCGGCACGACGACGATGGCCGGCCCCGCAAGCGGCGGCGCTCAGACGCAGCCCGGTAGGCGGCACGAGCGGCAGCGGCGGCGACACCGGAGCGGCGGCGGTGGCGGCGAGCGCGAGACGCCGCCGCACGCGCCGCAAGGACGACAACAACACGAGCGCGAGTTGAACCTGGACGAGTTGCGCGAACTGTCCGAATTGATCAACGAGCAGGGCTTCACCGAGTTCGAGATTGAGCGCGAGGGCTTCCGCCTGCGCATCAGCAAGCAAACGTTCGCGCTGCCCCACGTCGCTGTGCACCCGCAGTCCGCCGCGCCGCAGCCGTTCGTCGCGCCCACCGTCACGCCGAGCGCGCCGCCGCCGGCCGCGAGCGCCGTTGACGGCACAACGACCGCGCCGCCGCCGGACGCCGCCAGCGGCCCGCAGCAGCCGGGCGCGGGCGAAGAGCTACACAAGATCACTTCGCCCATCGTCGGCACGTTCTACCGCGCGGCGTCGCCCACGGCCGAGCCGTTCGTCCAGATCGGCAGCCGCGTCGGCCCCGACACGGTCGTCTGCATCATCGAGGCGATGAAGCTGATGAACGAGATTCAAGCCGAGACGACCGGCACGGTCGCCGAGGTCTATGTCGAAGACGGCCAGCCCGTCGAATTCGGCCAGGCGCTGTTCGGAATTAAAAATCAGTGACGAGTGACAAGTGACGAGTGACAAGTTAAAGCCTTGTCCTTGCTCGTCACTTGTCACTTGTCACTCGTCACTGCTCTTATGCCCATTGCCCCGCGCAAGTTCAGGAAGATATTGATCGCCAACCGCGGCGAGATCGCGTGTCGCATCATCTGGGCGTGTAAGGAGATGGGCATCCGCACGGTAGCGGTGCACAGCCAAGCGGACAGGGACTCGCTGCACGTGCGCTTCGCCGACGAGTCGATCTGCATCGGCCCGGCCCCGTCGGCGCAGAGTTATCTGAACATCCCGGCGGTCATCAGCGCCGCGGAGATCGCGAACGTGGACGCGATCCATCCGGGCTACGGGTTTCTGGCCGAGTCGCCGCAGTTCGCCGAGATCGCCGAGGCGTGCAACATCAAGTTCATCGGCCCGCGCTCGTCGGTCATCAAGCTGATGGGCGACAAGGTCGAGGCGCGGCGCGCGATGAAGGAGGCGGGCGTGCCCATCCTGCCGGGTAGCTCCGAGCCGCTGGAGTCCGAAGAGGAGGCGTTGCGGATCGCGCGCGAGATCGGCTTCCCCGTCATCATCAAGGCGGCGGCGGGCGGCGGCGGGCGCGGCATGCGCATCGTGCGCACGGAGGACGAACTGGGGCCGGCGCTCGAAACCGCGTCGAACGAGGCGCTGGCGGCCTTTAAGAACGGCGACATCTACGTCGAGCGTTACGTCGAGCGCCCGCGCCACGTCGAGATACAGGTGATGGCGGACGAGTTCGGCCACTGCGTCCACCTGGGTGAGCGCGACTGCTCGATCCAGCGGCGGCATCAGAAACTGTTGGAGGAAGCCCTGTCGCCCGCGCTGACGCCGGAGTTACGCGCCGAGATGGGCACGGTCGCCGTCGAGGCGTGCAAGCGCGTCGGCTACGCGAACGCGGGCACGGTCGAGTTCCTCTTGGACGAGGACGGCCGTTTCTACTTCATGGAGATGAACACGCGCATCCAGGTCGAGCACCCCGTCACCGAGATGGTCACGCTCGCAGACATCGTGCGCAACCAGATTCGCGTTGCCGAGGGCGAAGAGTTGGCCTACGAGCAGAAGGACGTGATCTTCGCCGGGCACGCCATCGAGTGCCGCATCAACGCCGAAGACCCGATGACGGGCGTGCCGTCGCCCGGTCTCATCACCGCCTGCAACATTCCCGGCGGCCCCGGCGTCCGCGTGGACACCGCCGTATATCCCGGCTACTTCGTGCCGCCCTACTACGACTCGATGATCGCCAAGCTGATCGTCCACGCGCGGACGCGCGAGTTGGCGATTGCGCGCATGCGCCGCGCGCTCGAAGCGATGGTCGTCGAGGGAATCAAGACGACCGTGCCGCTCCACCTGCGGATCATGGACGACCCCGAATTCCAGGCCGGCAACTACACGACCAAGTTCATGGAACGCTTCTACGCGCGCAACGGCGGCGCGAAAGAGCGCGCGGCAGCAGCCGAGCCGCAGGCGCTCGCCGCGCGCTGAACGGGCGCACGGCACGCGCCGCACACGCGTTTGACGGTGTGCGCGGGCAGCCTTTATAATTTACGACTTTCCCGCAGGGGATTTTCGCGTCTGAGGAGAGTGGTTATGGCTTACGCAATCATCCGCACGGGCGGCAAGCAATTTCGCGTCGAGGAGGGCGCGACGGTGCGCGTCCCCGCGCTCGCCAAAGAGGCCGGCGAGAGCGTGGAGTTCGAGGTGCTGACACTGGGCGGCGGCGAGGGCGGCACACGCGCGGGCGCGGAGGCGCTCACGGGCGCGCGCGTCGCGGGCACGGTCGTCGAGCATGGACGCGACGACAAGGTCATCGTCTTCAAAAAGAAGCGCCGCAAACAGTACAAGCGCAAACAGGGCCACCGGCAGGGCTACACGACGGTGAAGATTGATTCGATAGGATAATTTGATCATTGAGTCATTTGTTCATTGATCCAATGAAGCAATGACTCAATGAATCAATTCAGAGGTATTAATCATGGCACACAAGAAGGGCGTCGGTTCTTCGCGCAACGGGCGCGACTCGAACTCGCAGCGGCTGGGGTTGAAGAAATTTGGCGGCGAGCGCGTGCTGGGCGGGAACATCCTGGCGCGGCAGCGCGGGACGAAGTGGAAGCCGGGCAAGAACGTCGGGCGCGGCAAGGACGACACGTTGTTCGCGCTGATTGACGGCGTCGTGAAGTTTGAAGATAAGGGGCGGCACGGCAAGTTCATCAGCGTCTACGCGGAGGCGTCAGCACCCGCGACGCAGGAGGCAGCGCCACCGGTTGCCGCATGAGCACAGGGCTTCCACGCCTGCACGAAGTTTGACCGCGACGCCCGCGCCTCTGCTCGACTGAAGCACACGCGCCGGGCGTCCTTTTGATTTTTGATTGCGGAATTCGACTGGCGGATTGACGGCACAGCTATCTTTCTAATCCGCCAGCCGAATTCCGCAATCCGCAATCACCAGTGTTTCTTGATCGCGTCAAGATTCGGGTCAGGGGCGGGCACGGCGGGAACGGCGTGACGGCCTTCCGGCGCGAGAAGTTCGTGCCGCGCGGCGGGCCGTCGGGCGGCGAGGGCGGGCGCGGCGGCGACGTGTGGCTCGTCGCGGACGACTCGCTCAACACGCTCCTGCATCTGCGCTACAACCCGGAGCACACGGCCGAGCGCGGGCGGCACGGCGAGGGGTCGAACAGGTCGGGGCGCGAAGGCATAGACACCGAAGTGCGCGTGCCTGTGGGCACGCAGGTCTTCGACGCGGAGACGGGCGAGCAGTTGGCCGATCTCACCGCGGATGGGCAGCGGTGGTTAGCAGCTAAAGGCGGGCGCGGCGGCTTCGGCAACGCGCACTTCGCCACCTCGACCAACCGCGCGCCGCGCTACCACCAAGAGGGCAGCGCGGGCGAGGAGCGCGAGTTGCAGCTTGAGTTGAAGCTGATCGCGGACGTGGGGCTGGTCGGCTTTCCCAATGCGGGCAAGTCGACGCTGATCTCGACCATCTCGGCCGCGAAGCCGAAGATCGCCGACTACCCGTTCACGACGCTTGAGCCGCACCTCGGCGTGGTCGATCTGGGCGACTTCCGCACCTTCGTCGTCGCGGACATTCCCGGCCTGATCGAAGGCGCGCACGAAGGCGCTGGCCTGGGTGACCGTTTCCTGCGGCACGTCGAGCGGACGAAGCTGCTCTTGCACCTGATCGATCTCTCGTCGCTCGCCGGGCGCGACCCTGTGGAGGACTACGAGAAGATCAACCGCGAGCTGCGCGCCTATGATCCGCGGCTCGCCGAACAGCCGCAGATCGTGGTCGGCACGAAACTGGACGCGCTCGACGAGCCTGAACGGTTGGAGCGTCTGCGCGCTCGCGCCGCGCGCGACGGGCGTGAGTTTTATGCGATCTCGGCCGTGGCGAACAAGGGCGTGCGCGAGTTGGTGCAGGCGACGGCGCGGACGCTGGCGGAGTTGGCGGCGGACGAGCCTGCACGGGGCGCGGAGGTCGCGGCGGCGCGAGAGCCGTAACGCTTGACGTTGCGGGCGCGCGTGGCGCATGCTGCGCGGTTACTTCGGGCGGGAAGTCGAACCGGGTGTTTCGCTCCACATGAAGCAGCGGCGCGTAGGTCTGTACGGCGGGACGTTCGATCCGGTGCACGGCGGGCACGTCGCAGTGGCGCGGGCGCTCGTTGAGTTGTTCGCGTTCGATGAAGTTCTTTTCATCCCGGCCTACGTCGCGCCGCACAAGCGCGCGGGCGCGCGTCGGCCAGCGTCGCCGCTCCACCGCTACGCGATGCTCGCGCTGGCGACGGCGGGCGACGCGCGCATGAGAATCTCGACCGTCGAGTTGGACGCGCCGGAGCGGCCGTACACGGTCGAGACGCTGGCGCGGCTGCGGACGGAGTTCGGCGCGGGCGCGCGGCTGTTCTTTGTGATGGGCGCGGACTCGTGGGCGGACATCACGACGTGGCGCGAGTGGGAGCGGCTGCTCGCGCTGACCGATCACGTCGTCATGGCGCGACCGGGCTATGCGCTCGCGACCGCGCACGTGACCGAAGAGGTGCGCCGCCGCGTCGTTGACCTGCGCGGGCGGACGGCCGCCGAAGTGGCGGTCGCGCTCAACCAAGACGTGGGCGGGCCGCACATCTATTTTACCGACGCCGTCTTCGCGGACGTGTCGGCGACGGAGATTCGACAGGCCGCGCGGGCGGCGGCGGGCGAAGCAGATTGGCCCGTGCCGCCCGCGGTGGCGGAGTACATCAGGAAGTACGGGGTTTACAGAGATACGCATGACAGTGAACGAGACGACGCCGAAGGGCGGCCGGCGCACGGCGACTAAACCGCGCGCGCAGGCCGTCGAGCCGGCCGCGCAGGCCGAACAGTCCGCGCCCGCCGCCGCAAGCACGGCGCAGGCGCTCACGCCCGAAGTCAACACGGCGCTCCACGCCGCGAGCGACAAGAAGGCGCTCGCGCCCGTCGTGCTCGACCTGCGCACCGTCGGCGGCTTCACCGACTATTTTCTGATCACGAGCGGGACGAACCAGCGCCAGGTGCAGGCCATCGCCGACGAGGTCGAGGCGCGGCTGAAGAAGGAGGGCACGCGCCCCGCGCGCATCGAGGGCTACAAGACGGCCGAGTGGGTGCTGCTCGACTACGGCGACTTCATCGTCCACGTCTTCGAGGACAAGGCGCGGCGCTTCTACGATCTCGAACGCCTGTGGCGCGACGCGGCGCAGGTCGAGTTGCCGCCGGAGTTGCGCGGCGAGGCGGACGGCTCTTTGCACAGGGAAGCCTGACGTGGGCGAGCTGGTGGCGCAGTCGGCGGCGATGCGCGAGGCTGTGCGCCTCGCCGACCGCGTCGCCGGGACGGACGCCAACGTGCTCGTCACGGGCGAGTCCGGCGCGGGCAAGGACGCGCTGGCGCTCTACATCCACCGGCAGTCGCGGCGTGGAACGGAAGCCTACGTCAAGATCGACTGCGCGGCGCTGCCGAGCGATCTGCTGGAAGCGGAACTGTTCGGCTACGAGCGCGGCGCGTTCACCGGCGCGACGCAGGCGAAGCCGGGCCGGCTGGAAGCGGCGCACCGCGGCACGCTCGTCCTTGATGAGATCGCGCACCTCTCGACCGACGCGCAGGCGAAACTGCTGCGCGTGATCGAGCGGCGCGAGTTCGAGCGCCTCGGCGGGCGGCGCACGGTGCGCGTGGACGCGCGGCTCGTCGCGCTGACGAACGTCAACCTGGACGACGCCGTGCGGCGCAAGGCGTTCCGCGCCGACCTGTTCTACCGGTTGAACGTCGTCCGCATACACGTGCCGCCGCTCCGCGAGCGCGGCGAGGACGTTGGGCCGCTCGCGCGGCAGTTTTTGAAAACCTATGCCGGCAAACACGGGCGGCGCGTGCGGCGGCTCGGCGCAGACGCGCTCAGGCTGCTCGCCGGCTACGAATGGCCCGGCAACGTTCGCGAACTGGCGCACGTCTTAGAACGGGCCGTAATAGTGTCCGAGGGCGAAGCAATCGAGGCGGCGGACTTGCCCGAACCTTTGCGCGCTGCTGCCGCGCTCGGCGCGCGCCGCACGCGTCGGCCGACGCTCGCGGAGGTCGAGGCCGAGTACATCGCCGAGACGCTCGCGGCCGTGCGCGGCAACAAGTCGGCCGCCGCCCGCGCGCTTGGCATCAGCCGCAAGAACCTCTACGAGAAGATCGCGCGCTACGGGCTGGAGGTTTGAAGGGTGCGCCTGCGGCTCGTCTGGATCGGCAAGACGCGGAACGAGCATGTGCGCGCGCTCGTGGGCGATTACACGGGCCGGCTGGCGCGCTTCGTCCGCTGCGATGTCGTGGAGTTGCGCGAGAGCGCGAGCAAGGACGAGCGCGCGGTGTTGATAGAGGAGGGCAAGCGCATTGCCGACGCGCTGCGCCCCGACGCCTTGACCGTGCTGCTCGACGTGGATGGGCGGCAGTGGAGTTCGCCAGAGCTGGCGGCCGAGTTGGAACGCTGGCAGACGCGCGGTTTGAAAGAGGTGGCGTTCGTCGTCGGCGGACACCTGGGCGTCGCGCCGGAGTTGAAGGCGCGCGCGGACGTGCGCTGGTCGCTCTCGCGCCTGACGCTGACGCACGAGCTGGCGCGCGTCCTCCTGGTTGAACAGCTTTATCGCGCCTACACGATCACGCGCGGGCTGCCGTACCAGAAGTGAACCGGCGGTAGCGGCGCGGATGTAAGTCGGCAGCAGTCTCCCGGATTAATCATTAGGTTTAGGACAAGCAGGGTGATGAGGGCAGGAGAGAAGATGGACAAAAGAAAACAGAAGACCTATCGCGACCGCCTACTCGCGCGGCGCGAGGGCCTGTTCCGGCAGGTGACAGAGGCGGAGATGTCGAGCCGCGAGCGCGACCTCGAAGCCACGCAAGACCCGGCGGACATGGCCGCGAACGCCTACACCAAAGAGCTTTTGATCTCGATGTCGGCCAACGACCGCCGCCTGCTCGAACTGATCGACGAGGCGCTGCGCCGGATCGAGGCGGGCGAGTACGGCGAGTGCGTCAACTGCGGCGAGCCGGTATCGGAGAAGCGGCTCGAAGCCGTGCCGTGGGCGCGCTACTGTCTCAAGTGTCAGGACTTGCAGGAGCGCGGGCTGCTGAATCAGGACGAGGAGTAATAGCCGACGGCAATAAATATCCGCCGCGCGCAGTTATCCACAGCCTCCGGTCTCGAACCATTCGAGACCGGAGGCTGTTTTCGTGTATGCTCGCACGTCGCGCCAATACCGATTACGGATGGCGATTGCGGATTAGAGCAATTAGCTGATGGCGTAACCGAGCGCGCCTGCTGCCGGGAGCGCGGGCGCGCGCGCCCGCCTTGAGCGCATCAGCGCGAATACGTGGCCGCGATGTAACTCTAACTCGAAAGCTGACGCATCCTCGTGAGCGTGCTTCAGCACGCTGGGCGGGCGGGACGCCCGCGCTCCCGGCAACGTGTTGGGAGGTACATCCAACTGCGTGCCGCCCTAGACCACATGCGCCGATGAAACTTGCGCGCCAACTCGATGCGCTGTACGACGCGACGCTCGCGCTCGTCTATCCGATGGCGTGCGCGGCGTGCGGCGCGGCGCAGGTTGAGCGGCGCGCGGACGCGCCCGCGTGCGCGGCGTGCTGGCGGGCGACGCGCGTCTTCACGGGCGCGGAGACGTGTTGCTGGAAGTGCGGCGCGCTGGCGCTCGCGGACGTGGCGGCGGAGAAGCGCGCGGACGTGCGCTGCCGGCGCTGCGACACCGAGGCGTTCACGGCGGCGCGCGCAGTCGGCGCTTACGAGGGCGCGCTGCGTGCGGCGGTACTCACGCTGAAGCGTGAGCCGCACGTTGGTGCGCGACTCGCGCGGCTGTTGGCGGCCGCGCAGAAGCGTGCGCCGCTCGCGGGCGCGACGCGCGTCGTGCCTGTGCCGCTGCATCCGGAACGTGAACGCGAGCGCGGCTTCAACCAGGCGACGTTGCTCGCGCGCGCGTTGGCGCGGCGGGCGGGGCTGCCGCTGGACGAACGAAGTCTTGTCCGCGCAACACACACGGCCCAACACCGCGCCGGCATGGACGCCCGCGCCCGCCGCGAGACGGTCGCGGACGCTTTCCACGTCGCGCGTCAGCGCCTCGTCGCGGGCGAAAATATTCTGCTCGTTGACGACGTGTTCACCACCGGCGCGACCGTCTCGGCTTGCGCGCACGCTCTGAAAGCGGCCGGCGCGGCGGACGTGTTTGTACTGACGGTGGCGCGGGCGTAACAGTCTAAAGTCCAATATCCAAAGTCGAGACGCGGCTTAAGACGCCGGGCTTGAGACTTTGGACTTGTGATCCGATCTCTGTATGATGCGCCTATGAGAGACCTCTATCCCTCAATCGAGCCTTACGACGAAGGCATGCTGCCCGTCTCGCCGGTGCACACGCTGTACTACGAGCAGAGCGGCAACCCGGCGGGGCAGCCCGTCGTCTTCCTGCACGGCGGCCCCGGCGGCGGCACTGTGCCCGACTACCGCCGCTTCTTCGACCCGGCGGCCTACCGCATCGTCCTCTTCGACCAACGCGGGTCGGGGCGCAGCACGCCGCACGCCAGTCTCGAAGAGAACACGACGTGGCATCTCGTGGCGGACATCGAACGGCTGCGCGAGCACCTGGGCATAGAGACCTGGCACGTCTTCGGCGGCTCGTGGGGCAGCACGCTGGCGCTCGCCTACGCCGAGACGCATCCGGCGCGCGTGCGCTCGCTCGTCTTGCGCGGCATCTTCCTCTGTCGCCCGCAGGAGATCAGTTGGTTCTACCAGGAGGGCGCGAGCGCGCTCTACCCGGACGTGTGGGAGCAGTACCTCGCGCCCATCCCCGCGGCCGAGCGCGCTGACATGGTGGGCGCTTATTACCGCCGGCTGACGAGCGACGACCAGGCGGTGCGGCTGGAAGCGGCGCGCGCGTGGAGCGTCTGGGAGGGCAGCACGTCGAAGCTCTACCCCGATCCGGCCTTCATCGAGCAGTTCGCCGAGGACGAGTTCGCCGCCGCCTTCGCGCGCATCGAGTGCCACTACTTCATCAACAACGCCTTCTTCCAGACGGACAACTGGCTGATCGAACACGTCGGCGCGATCCGCCACATCCCGGCCGTCATTGTGCAGGGGCGCTACGACGTGGTCTGCCCGCTCATGAGCGCGTGGGCGCTGCACCGTGCTTGGCCCGAAGCAGACTTCCACATCATCCCGGACGCCGGCCACTCCGCCCTCGAACCCGGCATCCGCAGCGCGCTCGTCGCGGCGACAGACCGCTTAAAAGCAGTGACGAGTGACGAGTGACGAGTGATGAGCAAGGACGAGTTTTAACTCGTCACTTGTCACTCGTCACTCGTCACTGTAGTATTTAGGGGCAAGATGACCGGACGTGTCTTAGTCCTGAACGCCTCTTTTGAGCCGATCAACGTGTGCACCGAGCGGCGCGCGGTGGTGTTGATCTTCAAGGGCGTGGCGCGGATGGAGGAGCACAACGGGCACATGCTCCACTCGGCGAAGGTGACGATGCACGCGCCCTCCGTCATCCGCCTCACCGAGTACATACACATCCCGTTCAAGCACCGCTCGCTCTCGCGCAAGAACATATTGCTGCGCGACCACTCGTCCTGCCAGTACTGCGGCAAGCAACTGCCGCCGTCGGAGTTGACGCTCGACCACGTGTACCCGCGCTCGCGCGGCGGCGAATCCACGTGGGATAATCTGGTCGCGTGCTGTAAGCGCTGCAACCACCGCAAGGGCAGCCGCACGCCGGAAGAGGCGGGCATGCACCTGATCCGCCGCCCGCGCGGGTTCTCGCTCCACGTGAACCGCCAGATCATGCGCTACCTGGGGCGCGCGGACGAGACGTGGCGCAAGTATCTCTTCTTCGAGTCGGGGAGCGACGCGGAAGAATAATGCCGGCGCGCTGCGGCGGCCGGCGAGGCGAAGGGGACTCGATGATGAACGAAGCGATATTCGCGATTGGCCTAGGCACGCCGGAACTGCTGGTGATCCTGCTGGTCGTCTTCCTGCTCTTCGGCGCGAGCCGGCTGCCGCAACTGGCGAAGGCGCTGGGGCAGAGCAAGCGCGCGTTTCGGGAGGGGATAGACGACGCCGAGGAGGAGGCGCGGCAGAGACAGTTGAAGCGCGGCGACGCCGCCGCGCGGCCGGAGTTGAGCGCGGTTGACGACGAGGCGCTGTTTGAGGAAGCCCGCCGCCGCGCCGCCCGCCAGCGCGCCGACGCGGAGAACCCTAACCCGCGTTCGTAATCTCAGCTTGCGGTCAAAGAAGAGCTTGCCTTAAAGGCAGTAACCACGAAAGCACACGAAACAACACGAAGCAGGAGACACTACACATCATGTGTCCTGCTTCGTGTTGTTTCGTGTGCTTTTGTGGTTAGTTTCTTTTACGGGATCGTGGGCGTCTCCGCGCCGACCGGCACAAGCCAGAGTTGCACGCGTAGCGGGCCGCCGGGGCGGCCCTGCAAGACGACGATGCGGTTCGCGTCCAGCCCGCGCATGTTGACCAGGTAAGCCTTGTCGTCCGTCGCGTGCTTCTGCGCCGCGCCGGGCTTCCCGCCCCACACGAGGATGTAGCCGGTGGCGCGCGGCTCGTTCTGCAACTCGGCGGCGAACACGTCGAGCCGCGCCTTCTCGTCGTCGCGCGCGATGTCGCCGAACTCGTCGAACTGGCGCGGGCGGATGCGCTCGGCCTGCACGGGCGTCGCGCAGGAGGCGTTGCAGTTCAGCCCGCCGTAGCCGTTGACGGTCAGCGTGGCGCGCACCTCCTGGCCGCCGAGGCCGTTGGTCGAGACGGTGATCGAGGGCGTGCCCTGCCCCGCCGTGATCGTGCCGGCCGAGACCGTCCAGTTGTAGAGCGGCTGCGCGCCCAACGTGCCGCCGCTCACGTCGGCCGTGAAGGTGAGCGGCGTGCCCATCGTCACGGCGTCTGGACAACTGATCGAGATGTTCGGGCACAACTCGCGCAACGGCGGGCACTCGATGACGGCGATGGGGACGGACGCGAAGGCGGTGCAGCGCGCGTCGCCGGTGGTCACGTCAACCGAGGCGATGTAAGTCGTGCCGGGCGTGGCCCCCGTCAAGTCCCACTCAGGGTTAGCCCCGCCGCCGACGATCTGCCCGCCGGTCGTCTTCCACGTGTAGCGGATGGGCAGCCCGTCGGGCGACGACGCGTTGGCCGTCAGGTGCACGCGCGGCGAGGCCGTCGGGTCGCGCGGGCAGAGCGTGATGGTCGAGGCGTCGGCGGAGAGGCTGACGGAGGGCGGCGAGGGCGGGGCCTGGACGACCCGCCGCCGCTTCTGCGCCGCCGCCAGCCCGGTCAGCAGCAGCAGCCCGAGGACGATGGTGACAGCGCGTTTACTTGTGAGCATCTGGTTTTCTCCTTGTCATCACGCCGAACGAGGCGGCACACCGGGGGGCGCGAAATATTCCAGGGGATGATCAAAGAATATGCCCAATCGCCGCCCGATTCCACACCTGGCAGCGGCTTCAAGACCGTTTCTGCCCGACTACAATCGTCGCCTTGACCGAGAGCGCGAACTCACCCTCGTGCCGCTCCTCGTCAATGATCTCCGTGATCGCCGCGAGCACGCGCGCGTGCGCGCCCTCGTCCGCCAGCGGTTCGAGCCAGTTGCGCAGCAGGAAGTTTTTCACGAGCGGCGCGCTCAGGAACTCCGCGCCGGACGGGTAGTCGAACTCCTCTATGCGCGTCCACGACTGCACCTCGTCCAGCCCCTCGCGCGCCACCATCTCCTCCACGTCCGAGACGGTCGGCAACTCCGTGATCAGATGCTCGACGAGCGGCGCTTCCGCCAGCATGCCCGCATTGCCGAGCGCCTCCCAGTAGATCGAGAAGAACTCGCCGAAGCTGGACGCGGTCGGCAGGTTCAGCGCCACCGTCCCGCCGGGCGCGGCGACGCGCACCATCTCCGCCAGCATCTCCGGCAGCCGCTCCGGCATGACGAGCGAGGCGTCGCCCACGACCAGCTCGAACTGATCATCCTCGAAGTCGAGCGCCTCAAGCTGCGTCAGCCGGAACTCCGTCAGCGCGCCGAGCTTCGCCGCCGCCGCCTTCGCCCGCGCCAACGCCAGACGCGCCTCGCTCTCGTCCACGCCGATGAGCGTCACGTCCTGGCCCGCGCGCTCCTTCAGCGCCAGCGCGTGCCCGCCCGTGCCCGCCGCGACGTAGAGCGCGCGCCCCTCCTTCGGAAGCTGCACGTGCTCGTCAATCAACTCCGCGAACCGCTCGCCCCAGTCTGGCGCGACGTACAGGTCGTGCAAGTAAGCCAACTCCTTGTCGTGCTCGTGCTGACTCATAAAAAAGCTTGTCCATGGTCAGTCGTCCGTTGTCCGTTGTTCTCTATCGCCGGTTGCCGCTGCCTCTTTAGCATTCAACTGCCGTCACGAAAACAACGGACAACTGACCACGGACAACGGACAACACTTCATTCATCCTTGAAATATTCTCTGTCCCGCAATTTCTCCGGCAGACAAGCCATCTCGTCTTTCGCGCCCGGATCGTCGTGCACGTAGCGATAGCCGCCGCCGTAGCCGACACGGCGCATGAGCGGCGTGACGGCGTTGCGCAGGTGGAGCGGCACGGGTTCGCGCGCCGTCTCGCGCGCGTCCTCGGCGGCGGCGAGATAGGCACGCTTGACGGCATTCGACTTGGGCGCGCGGGCGAGGTAGATCGTGGCCTGCGACAGCGGGTAGAGGGCTTCGGGCAGACCAATCAACTGCGTGATCTCGGCGGCGGCCGAGGCTTGCACCATCGCCTGCGGGTCGGCGAGACCCACGTCTTCCGAGGCGAGGATACAGAGGCGGCGCGCGATGAAGACCGGGTCGGCCCCGCCTTCGATGAGCCGCGCGAGCCAGTAGAGCGCGGCGTTCACGTCCGAGTTGCGCAAACTTTTGATGAGCGCGGAGGCGAGGTTGTAGTGCTCCTCGCCGCCCTTGTCGTAGGCGTAGCGCGCCCGCCCCAACGCTTCGGCGACCCGCTCGTCTGTGACGCGGCGTGTGCCGTCGGCGTCGGGCGCGGTCGCGTCCACCGCCGCTTCGAGCGCGGCGAGCGCCACGCGCGCGTCGCCGCCCGCCGCGCGGGCCGTGCGCGCGAGCACTTCGTCGGCGACGACGGCCTTCAGCTTGCCCAGTCCGCGCTCCTCGTCGGTTAGCGCGCGGCGCAGGAGCGTTTCGATCTCCGGCTCGCCGAGCGGTTCGAGCACGAGCACGCGCGCGCGGGAGAGCAGCGCGCCGATGACCTCGAACGAAGGGTTCTCGGTCGTCGCGCCGATCAGGGTGATCGTGCCGTCCTCGACCGCCGGCAGGAGCGCGTCCTGCTGCGCCTTGTTGAAGCGGTGTATCTCGTCTATGAAGAGGACTGTGCGCCGGCCGTCGCGCCGTAATTCGCGCGCCCGCGCAATCGCTTCGCGCACTTCACGGACGCCGGAGAAGACGGCGGAGAGCGGGATAAACTCGGCGTCGTCGCGCTGCGCGACGAGGCGCGCGAGCGTCGTCTTGCCCGTGCCGGGCGCGCCCCAGAGGATGAGCGAGGGCAGCGTCCCCTTGCCTTCGAGCAGGCGGCGCAGCACGCGCCCCTCGCCGACGAGCTGCTGCTGCCCGACGAACTCGGAGAGCGTGCGCGGGCGCATGCGCTCGGCGAGCGGCGCGTCGGCGGGCGTCTCCGCGAGGGCCGGCGGCTCCGGCTCGGCGAACAGCTTTGCGGCCTTACGAGGCGACATCTGCCACACCAAAATTCTTTGACTCCGCACGCCGCTTCGTGGCAGCATAAGCGCAGAGAAAGACAACCAACGGGCGCGTTTCAAAGGGGGATTTGACGAGCACGAGCTTAGCACATTTCACGCGCCTGCGCCGCCCCTTTGAAAATCGGCCGCACCGCCCGCCGTTAGTTGGAACGCGGCGCGCGGGGAGTGCGTATAGGAAGGCGAGCCACGCCGCGATTGAACGAGGTTTCGCCAGCGTGACGAAGAAGTAACAAAGTTGAGGTGGTTGAGATGAGAGACGCTTGGAAAGTTGTGGGCATCATTCTGCTGGGGCTGTTCGTGCTGGTCGTGGGCATCCCGCTCGTCGGCGCGGCCATCGGTCTGGGCTTCGCCGTGCTCGGCACGATCATCGGCCTCGCCATCCTGCTGATCAAACTGGCCGTCGTGCTGGCCATCGGCTACCTGGTGCTGGCGGGCGTCCGCGCCGTGTTGCGCTAGGACGCGTGCCGGGCCTGCGGCGCGCTGCCCTTTGGGCGGGCGTGCGCGGAGTTAAGGAGGGGGAAGCTCCATGTACTGTCCGACCTGCGGCGCGGAATGTCAGCCGGGACTGAACTTTTGTAACCGCTGCGGCGCGGCGGTGAACGTCGCGCTCAGCACCCGGCAGGAACTCGTGCCCGTCGACATACGCAGCCCCGTGCGCGTGCTCGGCGTAACGATCACGCTGACGACGCTCGTCGGGTTGGCGATTACGTTTATCGGCCTGGCCGGCTTAGCCTCCTGGGGCGTTCATCAAGACAACATTACCGCGCTCGGCGTGGTGGGTTTGTTGGCGCTGCTCGGCATTGACTTGTCACTCATCCGTCTGCTATCGCGTGTGCTCGGCGTCGCCCCGCAGCAGAGACGGCTCTCCCTGCCGTTCACTAAAAACTCGGCCACCAAAGAACTCTACGCACCGCCGCAACGCACGCCCACGCTGCCCGAAGGCATGCCCAGCGTCACCGAACACACTACGCGCACCTTCAGCCCCATCTACCGCGAGCCGCGCTCGTAAGCGACCGGCGCGCACAACCGTCAGTCACTTCTTATTACCCTTCTTCGGCCCACGCCCCTCAGCCGGCCTCTGCCGCGCGTGCACAATCAGCCCTATTTCCTCCGCCCGGCGCATCAAGCCACCGAGCGCGTCCGGGTTGACGATGCCGCGTGTCGTTGATGCCGTCCTGGTCGTAGGCTTCGATACTTTGTCCTTAGCTTTCATACAGGCTCGCCTCCACTAGCGGGAATGTTCCGTTACCACGGTCAACGCTTCCTGCCCCGCGTGAGCGCCGCCCGCTTGACGCCTTCACTTTTAGTCGGACTCGGCAGCTTACCGGGCAAGTCTAGCTCGTCGTCAACTAAGACCTCCATGTGCACGTTTGCCGCGCGCGCATATTCCAAGATAATCAGGAGCGACGGCTCACCTTTGCCTGATTCAAACTCCGAAATCCTGTAATACGCCATCTTCTCTTCAGCCCCTATCTGTTTGAGCATTTGACTCTGAGACAAGCCAAGCATCGTCCGAATCGCTAGGAGCTTTTCGGCCAACCGTTCTGGCTTCTCGCGCGGCCCTCTGCCCATTAGGAGTTACCTCCTAACGAAGCCAGCGCGGAGAGCTTGCATCTATTGGAAGATTCCAATAGAATATGTCTGCGTAACTTGGTCGCCGTGAGTATGAACCTCTCATGCTCAACGGCGGCGCTCATCACTCCTTTGAGGCTGAGGCCGAGCTATGCATCCGTCCGTTGCCGGTGTGTCAAAGATTAGAGCGCGCGGAATATACCACAGATGAGCCTCACCATCCTGCACGTCGAAGACGATCAATTCGTCGCCAACACTGTCAAAGAAATGCTGGAGGCGGAAGGCTGGCAAGTGGTCACGTGTCTGAGCGGCGGCCAGGCCATGCGCGAACTGTGGACTGACGCCGTTTTCGACTTGCTCCTGACGGACAACCAACTGCCCGACCTGAACGGCTTCGCCTTCGTCCGCTACGTCCGCAAGCAACTAAAAAGCCGCGCGGGAATGCCGATAGTGATGTTCTCGGCGGAGGACTGTGCGGGCGCGGCGTATCACGCCGGAGTGGATGTGTTTCTGAAGAAGCCGACAGATAGTGGGTTGCTGATTAGCACCGTCGAACGCTTATTGCTTCGGGGCGCGTAAGGGGGAGACGCGCGCCCGGCGCGAGCACGTCTAAGGCGTCGAGACTGTGCCGCGCGTGGCCGCCGGGCTGTTTGGGCAGCACGGCGGCCATCTTCCTGCCCAGCGATTCAAATTCCTGCCCAACGGGAGGCTTTTGCCCAATGATTGAATCATTGACAGGGCTGCTTGCGAGGAATAGTATTCCGGCCGAGCCTCGCCTTACGCTTTTACCTACGCACTGCTCGTCTCAAGGTAGTGCTTTTACTCACGCCCGAAAGGAGTCAAGAAACCATGCCGACTAAACGCTCGCCCGCTACCAAGAAAACATCTGCCAAAAAGGGTGCTAGGAAAGCCGCCACCAAACAAATAGACCCCTGCACACGCGCCTGCGTGGAGGCGTTCCTCACGTGTCTAAGGCGCGGCGGGAACAAAAGTCGTTGTCAGATAAAGTTGATTGAATGCCTAAATAACTGTTAGGCGGGGATGCTAAGTCTCTCTAATTTGAGAGGTGAGACCGGCGAGCAATAAAGAGTTGCCGGTCTCATTTTAGGCCACTTCCGCCCAAAACTTGGTTTCAGATTCAACTCAAACATGCTCGGCTTCAGACGTTGAAGCGGAAATGCACTACGTCGCCTTCCTGCATCACGTAGTCTTTGCCTTCCAGCCGCAGTAGCCCTTGCTCGCGCGCGGCGGCGTAGGAGCCGGCTTTGGTGAGGGCGTCGTAGGAGACGACTTCGGCGCGGATGAAGCCGCGTTCGATGTCTGTGTGGATCGTGCCGGCGGCCTGCGGGGCGCGCGTGCCGCGCGGGATCGTCCAGGCGCGCACCTCCTTCTCGCCCGCCGTCAGGAATGACATCAGCCCCAGCAGCCGGTACGCGCTCTTGATCAACTCGTCCACGCCGCTCGACTCGACGCCGAGCGAGTGCAGATAACTCAGCCTGTCTTCGGGCGACAACTCGACCAACTCCGCCTCTAGCTGCGCGCAGATGACGACCACCTCGGCCGCCTCCGCCGCCGCGAGTTCGCGCACGGCGCGGACGTGCGGGTTGGCCGCGGGGTCGGCGAGCGTCGCCTCGTCCACGTTCGCGGCGTAGATGGTCGGCTTCATGGTGAGCAGAAAGAGCGTGCGCGCGATGGCGCGCTCGGCGTCGGCGAGCGCGACGGTGCGCGCGGGCAGCCCTTCGGAGAGCGCGGGCAGAAGTTTTTCGATCACGTCCATCTCGGCGCGCGCGGCCTTATCGCCGCTCTTGAGCATCTTCTGGACGCGCTCGCGGCGGCGCTCGACGGCGGCGAGGTCGGCCAGCGCCAGTTCGATCTGGATCGTCTCGATGTCGCGGCGCGGCGAGACCGAGCCTTCGACGTGGACGACGTTCTCGTCCTCGAAGCAGCGCACGACCTGTACGACCGCGTCCGTCTCGCGGATGTTGGCGAGAAACTGGTTGCCCAGGCCCTCGCCCTTGGACGCGCCGCGCACGAGGCCGGCGATGTCGAGGAACTCGACCGTAGCTGGGATGATCGTATTGGTCTTAACGAGCCGCGCCAGCGGCTCAAGGCGTTCGTCCGGCACGGGCACGACGCCGACGTTCGGCTCGATGGTGGCGAACGGGTAGTTGGCGGCGAGCGCCGCGGTTTGCGCCGTCAGCGCGTTAAAGAGCGTGGACTTGCCGACGTTCGGCAGCCCGACAATCCCGGCCCGCAGCATGCTTTACACCTCGCGTTTGAGCTTCTGGCCGAGAGACTTTAAGAAGGCGGCGGGCAAAAGGCAAACAGCCGCGGGCGGAAGTGTTAAGACCGGGCCGGCGCGAAGCGAGCAAGCGCCGGCCCGGTCTTTCAAGTTTTCCTGCCGCCCGCTTTTAATTGGTGGGGCCGGAAGTGCCGTCAACAAACGGGCGTAGTTCGCCGACGAAGCCATCGGTGTTGCGGATGCTGCGCAGGACGATGACAATCGCTTCGTAGGGGAAGCCGGATTCGAGCGTGAAGGTGTAGCCGGAGAAGATGTCGCCGGTCTCGTCCGCGCCCCAGTAGAGGAAGTTGCGGTCGCTGAAGTAGAGCAGCTTGCGCATCAGCCCGGCGCTGTTCTTGACCTTGTCCACGTTAATGTAATCGCCCTTGTAGTGCGGGTAGACGCGGAAGCCGATGGTCTCGTTGCTGGTGACGCTGACGACGATCTCCAGGCTGTCGGCGTTCTTCAGCCCGTCGCGCATGACGCCGACGAAGTTGTAGGGTTGTTTATCGCTCTGCCGGAAGGCGACGTTCACGTCCTTGCGCTGGCCGGCGGTGTCGAGCAGTTGCCGCAGCTTCTCGCGGGTGGCGTTGCGCGCCGTCTCTTTCTCCTGCGCCGTCTGCGCCCGCGCGGGCGTCATGCCGGTCGCCGCGACGAGCGCGAGCGCGACGATAACGAGCATACGTTTCATGTGCGATTAAGCCTCCAGTGTTGTTCGGAATTAAATCGTGCGCGAGGGACAGCGAAGCCAACATGCTTGTAGGACAAATCCCGCGGCGAGTCAATAGCGCGCCCGCCGGCCCGGCGCACTTTGCGTCTTTGCGCCTTTGCGTGAGGCTTTCTCTGGTCAGTAATCATCTCACGCAAAGGCACAAAGGCGCGAAGGAGGGACGCAAAGTTTGTCCGCCGGTCAGGACAGACGCTCGTCGCGGGGCGCGGGCGCGAGCGGGCTGAAGAGCAGCCGGCCGATGGCCGCCATGATCGCGCCTATGATCGTGCCGATGAGCAGCCCGCCGGCTCGGATGGTCACGCCTTGCGCCAACGTGGCGGTCGTGCCTTCGGGTAGGTTGAGCGCGTCCCAGTGGACGTAGTAGGTGTTCAGGTGCATGGCCAGGCTGACGACGGTCGCCGTGAAGATCAGGAGTTGCGACCAAAACCCGATCACCAATCCGACGAGCGCCGTGCCGAGCCAACTGAAGCCGCCCACCTTGCGCGACAGCGCGCCGAAATAGAGACAGCTAATGAAGGTCAAGCCCACGACGGAGAAGACCGCGTTGCCGCGCGGCGCGTAGGGCACGCCGCGCAGTCCCATGATGAAGCGAAAGACGGCCCAGAGCAGAATCAGCAGCAGCAGGAGGCGAACGAAGCGGAGCACTTGGGAGAACATGAGACGTTGTCCTTTCAGTTTGGGGGTCGTTGAAAACGTCTTAACGCCGCGCGGGTCGTGCGGCGCGGGACGGCGGTGCGCTCGGATGGCGCGCACGGGCGCGATGCGTTTATCATACGCGCAAGGTTAGCACGATTCTGCCGCCGACGGCGGCATTAATCTTATGGCTTTGCTGCTGGCGCTCGTCGCCGTCGCGGGCGGCGCGCTGCTGACATACCTGTACGACGAAGACGCGCCCTGCTACGCGCGCCTCTGCGCGGGCGCGTGCGTGGGGTTCGCGGCGCTGGGTCTCGCCGGCCTCGTCATCGCGTCGTTCGTCGGGCTGACGCCGACGAGTCTTGCGCTCGCCGCGCTCGTCACGGCCGCGCCGCTCGTGTTGCTGGCGCAGGGCGCGTGGCGCGCGCGCGTGCTCTTCGACGCGCGTGCGTGCGGGCGCGATGTGTGGCGCGCGCTGACGCGACCCACGCGGCGGACAACGCTGCCGCTCGCGCTCTACCTGGCGACCGCCGTCCTGTTCTGGCTGGTGTTCGACCGCGCCTTCTTCGCTCAGAGCGGCGAGCTGCTGACGGGCGTGGAGAACAACCTGGGCGACCTGCCGTTTCACATCGCCATCGTCGAGGGCTTCGCGCGCGGCGCGAACTTCCCGCCGCAGCACCCGGAGTTCGCCGGGGCGCGGCTGACCTACCCGTTCATAGTAGACTTCGTCGCCGCGATGTTCGTGCGCGGCGGCGCGTCGCTCGTGGGCGCGCTCTTCTGGGAGAACATGGCGCTCGCACTCGCGCTCACGGGGCTGCTCTACCGCTTCGCCCTGAAGCTTACGCGCGAGCGCGCGGCGGCCTGCATCTCTGTGGCGCTGACGCTGCTGAGCGGGGGCTTGGGCTGGCTGGTCTTCGCGCACGAGTGGCTCGGCGGGCGCTCGCTCTTCGACCTGCTCGCGCGCCTGCCGCACAAGTACACGATCACCTACGACAACACCTATCGCTGGGGCAACGCCGTCACCACGCTCCTCGTCCCGCAACGCGCGCTGCTGCTCGGTCTGCCGCTCGCGCTCGTCGTCATCACCGTCTGGTGGCAGACGGTCAACCAGGCTGAAGAGGGAGGCGGGGAACGGACGGCGGAGGCGGGCGGCGAAGAACGAAAAGGGAAGAAAGGGAAGCGGCGCAAGGGAGAACGGGGCAGCGCCGAAGCCGCGACGAGCGCGCCGCCGCCGCTGCCGGCTTTCCCTTTCTCGCTGCTGCCCGGCGCGGCCCGCGACGCGGCTCTGCGGCGGATGCTCGGCGCGGGGCTTATCGCAGGCTTGCTGCCGCTCGTGCACGCGCACACGTTCGTCGTGTTGATGGTGGTGGGCGCGTGCCTGGCGCTTTTGTTCCCGCGCTGGCGGCTGTGGTTTGCATTCTTCGCGGCGGCGTCGGTGCTGGCGCTGCCGCAGATGTGGTGGGCGACGCGCGCGAGCGCCGTCAAGGCGGGCAGCTTCTTCGCGTGGACGTTCGGCTGGGATCACGGGCAGCAGAACGCCGTCCTGTTCTGGCTCAACAACACGGGGTTGTTCATCCCCGCGCTCGGCGCGGCGCTCGCGTGGCGCTGGCGCGCCGCGCCGCGGCGGCTGCTCTTCTACCTGCCGTTCACGCTCTGCTTCATCATCGCGAACGTGACCAAGCTCTCGCCCTACCTCTGGGACAACATCAAGGTACTGTTCTACTGGTACGTCGCCTCCACGCCCTTCGTCGCGCTGCTAATCGTGCGCCTGTGGCGTGAGCGTTGGGAACAGGGCGGGAGTGTGCTCGCGTCACTGCTGCCGCGCGCGGGCGCGGTCTTGTTGCTCGTCGCGCTCGTGCTCGCGGGCGCGCTCGACGTGTGGCGCGTCGCGTCGGGCGCGGAGGAGCAGCGCGAGTTCGACCGCGACGGCGTTGCCTTCGCCGAGTTGGTTGATCGTCAGACGCCGCCGCGCTCACTGATTCTGACCGCGCCGACTTATAATCACCCCGTCTTCCTCGCGGGGCGACGCGCGCTGCTCGGCTACGGCGGCCACCTCTGGTCGCAGGGCATCAAGTACGAAGACCGCGAGGCGGAAGTTAAAAGCATCTACGCGGGCGGGCCGGCAGCCGACGCGCTGCTCAGTAAGTACAGCGTCGAGTACGTCGTCGTCGGGCCGCTGGAGCGCGCCGCCCTGCGAGTCAACGACGCTTACTTCGCACGCTTCACGCTGGTGGGAGAGACCGGTGAGTACCGCCTCTACAAAGTCACGAACCCGTAAGGCGCGGCCGGGCGGCGCACAGAAGGGGAACGCGCCCGCGCCGCCCCCCGTCGAGCACGCGCCCGCGGCGGCGGAACTGTCCGGGCGCGCGTGGCAGATGGCGAGCTTCGCCGTCCTGCTCGGCGCGGCGCTCCTGCGCATCTATCACCTTGAGGCGAACCCTTTCCATCACGACGAAGGCGTCAACGGCTTCTTCCTCTTGAACCTGATGCGCAACGGCGTCTATCACTACGACCCCGCGAACTATCACGGCCCGACGCTCTACTATTTCGCGCTGCCCCTTGCCTACCCGCTCGATCATTTCCACGTGCTGAGCACCTGGGCCTTGCGCGCGGTGACGGGCGCGTTCGGCGTCGGGCTGGTCTGGCTGGCACTCGCCTTGCGGCGCTACCTCGGCCAGGTCAGCGCGCTCGCCGCCGCCGCCCTCATCGCCGTCTCGCCCGGCATGGTCTATAACTCGCGCTACTTCATCCACGAGATGCTGTTCGTTTTCTTCACGCTCGGCATCGTCGTGGCCGCGCTCCGCTTCTACGAAGGCGCGGCGCAGCCGCAGACGCCCGCGCGGCCCCACCTCAACGAACGCACGGCCGGTCTCGTCGCGGCCGGCGCGGGCATCGTGCTCGTCTGGGTCACTTACCGGATGGCGCGCGCCGCCACGACGCCGACCCTCTCCTGGCCGCTGCTCGTGCTGATGCTCGTCGCGCTCGCCACGACCGTCTGGGCCGTGTGGGCCTACGACGGCCCGCGCGCGACCTACCTGCTGCTGGCGGCCACGTCTGCCGGTCTGCTGTTCGCCACGAAGGAGACGGCATTCATCTCCGCCGGCACGCTCGTGCTGGCCCTTCTGTCCGCGTGGATTTACGTGGGGCTTGCCAGGCAGGTGCGCGGCGAGTCGGCGCAGGCGCGCAAGAAAGGGCAGCGCGGCGGGCGCGGGAAGACGGGGCAGGCGGCGCACGTCTCGGCGTGGCAGGCGTTCGTCGTGCGCTCCGGCGGCTGGCAGCATCTCGCGCTGCTACTCGTCGTCGCGCTCTGCGTCTTCCTGTTCATCAACCTCGTCTATTACTCTTCGTTCTTCACCAACCCGAAGGGCGTGTACGACGGCTTCTATGTGACCTTCCAGAAGTGGACGGAGACGGGCAAGAGCGACTTCCACCGCCACCCGTTCAGCACCTACCTCGGCTGGCTCTGGCAGGAGGAAGCACCGCTGCTCATCTTGGGCGCGCTGGGCACGCTCGCGGCGTTGTGGCGCGCGCGCAGCCGCTTCGCCGTCTTCGCCGCCGCGTGGGCGTGGGGCATCCTGCTCGCCTACTCGCTCGTCCCCTACAAGACGCCCTGGCTGCAACTCAACGTCGTGCTCCCGCTCGCCCTCGTCGGCGGCTACGGCGTGAATTATCTGTACCGCCGCTCGCGCCCGCTCGCCTACGCCGCGCTCGCCGCCGCGCTCGCCGTCTGTCTCTGGCAAACTTACAAACTCAACTTCGTCAACTACGACGACGACCGCTACCCATACGTCTACGCGCACACGACGCGCGGCTACCTGCAACTGCTCGCCGAGATAGACCGCCTCGCGCGCCGCGCCGGCACGGGCTTCGAGACCAACATCAACGTCGCCTCGCCCGACTACTGGCCGATGCCCTGGTACTTGCGCGACTACAAACACGTCGGCTACCTCGGCCACGTCGGCCCGACCACGGACGCGCTCGTCATCATCAACGTCAACCAGCAGGCCGAAGCCGAGACCCAACTTGGCGCGCAGTACCGCATGGTCGGCTCCTACCCCCTGCGCCCCGGCGTTACCCTCGTCCTCTACGCCCGCCGCGACCTCGCCGGCTAGGGTGACTTGCCGTCGGGCTTACCGCGCAACGCCCTGCTGGGAGCGCGGGCGCGCGCGCCCGCCAAGCGTGCTGCCAGCACGCTCACAGGCTTCGTGCTAATTCAAGCTTGAGTGATAGCGCGTCCTTTGTTCGCGCTCCCGCGCTCAAGGCGGGCGCGCCCGCCCGCGCTCCCAGCATAGGCGCGCTCGGTCACGGCATACGTAAATGGCTCTGGTTGAAGCAGCACGCCCCGTGCCGGCGCGCAGCACGAAATTGTTGACACGCGTTCGGGCGTGATGTTAATTTCCCGCGCAGTCAAATCCCGACAACGTGTCCGCGTCCTTGAGGTAAGACCCCCGCTTTACCCCCAGCATGCCTCGCGCGCGGCGCTCCAGTTCCCGATAACTTCGTCCGGTTGCCCCCATCAATTTGTCCGGTCAGCGTGTGTTCCGCGCTGGCGTCCAGAGCACGCGGTTTCGTGTGCGCGCCCGCGGCCCGCAATCTGTTCGCAAGGAAATTGCAAGCGGAAGATCGTTTGACATGGGGCGGCGCGGTCGCCGCGCTCAAGTATTTCTCAACCGGCGCGCACTACTTTATGCGCATCACGTTGGCCGGAGTCTCTGCCGCCGCGATGCCCGGCGGGTCAGACACTAAAGACATAAGGATCGGCATGGTCAAAACCCCGCGCGACCCTTCGCGCGGCCGTTCTGTCGTCGCACGCACACGCGCACCTTTTCAGGTTTCGGGAGGAACAATTTATGAGCAAGCGTAGGGTCGTCCTGTTGGCGTTGATGGGTCTGCTCGTCTGCGCCGTCCTAATCCCCGGCCGTTTCGTCTCGAAGGTCGAGGCGGTGCGGCCACGGCCGCCGCAGGCGCGCACCGACGGCGCGACAGTCGAGCGCAGCCGGCCGCCTGAGAAGGACGTGCGCGCGGGTGGCGCGACGGGCGCGGCCAAGGGGGCGGCGCTCAAGACGCCTTCGGCCGCGCAGGCGAAGACGCTGAGCGCGCTCCAGTCGGCGGCGGGCGTGCCGCTCGTGGTGCGCTACAACGGGCTGACGGGGACGCCGCGCGCTCTCTTTAGCTACACGGGCTACCTGAGCGCGCCGCGCGCGGACGATGCGGACGCGGTGGCGCGCGACTTCCTCACGCGTTGGAAGGGCGTCTTCCGCTTCAGCGACAACGACCTGAAGAACTTGCAGGTCAAGAGCCGCTCCTATCTGCCCGACACCGGCACGACCGTCATCGTCTACGCGCAGCACCAGAACGGCGTCGAGTATTACAAGGGTGACGTGCTCGTGAACGTCAGCCGCAAGGGGCAGATCATGTTTGCGGGCGACGACAACTACCCGCAGATGAAGATCACCAACAACGTCACGCTCATGCCGGCGGACGCCGTCGTCGCGGCGGCGCGCGAGATGGGGCTTGAGTACCAGCCGAAGTACCTCGGCACGAAGCGCGTGCGCGTCAGCTTCGGCGCGACCACGCCGCGCTACGTCGAGGGCACGCGCTTCGCCGGCAACGGCACGTTCAACGGCGAGGTCGTCGTCACGCGCACCATCTTCCCCATGGGCGACACGGGGCGCGAGGCTTACAAGTTCCGGCTGACGACGCCGCAGTTCGGCAACGACGTGTGGGAGACAATCGTGGACGCGCAGACCGGCGAGGTGCTGCACCGCTTCACGCTGACCACGTCGCAGAAGCAGGGGCGCAAGAGCGGCGTCGTGAGCCGCTTCGCCCCGACCTACGGCGACCCCGGCGGCGGCGCGCTCACGAGCCGGCGCGGCATGTTCCGCCCCGACGTGCAGACGCTCGTCGAATCCTTCAACCCGGCGGGCACGGCCAGCGGCATGGTCTTCGACGCCGAGCCGACCGCGCTCTCGGGCCGCCGCGTCTGCACCGGCAACCCGCCCGGCACGAACTGTACTTCCACTACGGGCACGAGCTTCCAGGGCTACGGGCGCTCGCCCGCGCGCGGCACGCCGCCCGCTTATCAGGAAGACGACAGCGTGACGGATCGCAACAACGGGCGCGGCTTCAAGCGCAGCCTGGTGCGCGCGCGCACCGAGAACCCTTACGCCGAGACGGGCACGCCGCTCTTCTCCATCGTCTATAACACGCCCTTCGCCCAACTGCTGCGCGGCTTCCCCGACGCGCAGAACCCCTCGGCCGCGTCGCCCTTCGGCTGGTTCTACCTCCCGACCGGCCCCGGCGGCACAGAGATCACGAACGAGGACGACAACCACGCCACGACTCAGGACTTCGGCTACAACATGGACGCCGAGGCGAAGGCGCGCAACGACCACGCCAACTCGCCGGGCGGCGACGGCAACCAGCCGTTCTCCGCCATCCTGACGGCCGTCCCCGGCGCGACGCCCCTGCCCGACGGGCGCACGCTCAACTCGGTCTTCGAGTCGAACTACGCCGAGGGCAACAACGTCACGGTTGCCGACGACCGCGCCAACGACGACGACACGACCAAAGGCATACGCGGCTACGACCCCAGCCGGCAGTTCGTCGCCAGCCGCTTCATCTTCACGAACGGCTACGAGTACGGCGGCGTTGACGCCGTGGGCGTCGGCCCCGGCGGCCCCGGCACGCCCTGTCCGCCCGTCGGCGGCTGCGCGAGCGTTGACTACCCGGCGTCTTCCAACCTGGACGTGTACCCGGACACGGTGACGCTCTTCTACTACAACAACATCATGCACGACTACCTGTACGGCATCGGCTTCACCGAGGCGCTGTTCAACATGCAGCAGGACAACTTCGGGCGCGGCGGCATGGGCAAGGACGCCGTCACCGCGCAGGCGCAGGACGGATCGGGCACGGACAACGCCAACATGTCGCCCGAAGACGACGGCACGAAGCCGCGCATGCAGATGTACCTGTTCACCGAGAAGGCGTTCCGCCGCGCCGACGGCGACATAGACTTCGACGTGGTCGGGCACGAGCACTTCCACGCCGTCTCGAACCGCGCGGTCGGCAAGGGCAGCATCGGCTGCGTCGGCAACGGCCTCGTCGGCGAGGTCGGCGGCGAGGGCGAGGGCTGGTCTGACTACATCACCATCTCGATGACCGACGACGACTCCGAGGGCGAGTACGTCACGGGCGAGTTCGACATCGGCATCCGCCGTCTGCCTTACACGAACTACCGCTGGTCTTACCAGTCGGTCAACGGCAACGGGCTGACGCGCCGCGATCAGCAGCCGCCCGACGCAGACCCCGGCAACATCCCGTTCGAGGTGCACGACATCGGCGAGCTGTGGGCGGCGACGCTCTGGGACATGCGCGAGTTGCTCATCATGAAAGACCCGAACGGCGTCTTCTTCGACGGAGGCCGCCGCCTCGGCTCGGGCACGAACTTCTTTATCGGCTACCGGCAGGTGCAGTCGGTGGACGCGCAGCACCCGATCAACTACCGCGAGTCGTTCGGCGACACGATGACCAGCCAGACCGGCACGGTCACGCCGACCATCAACGCGGCGAACCACATCGTCCGCCCCGTCCTGCTCACGCAGGAGGCGAACCACAACGGGCCGCTCGCCACGGCCGTGCACAACGGCGCGCGCCTCTCCGACACGCTCGTCATGCGCGGCATGCAACTGTCGCCCTGCAACCCCTCGTTCGTTGACTCGCGCGACTCGCTCCTGGCGGCCGACAAGGAACTCACAGGCGGCGAGAACCGCGCCATCATCTGGCGTGCCTTCGCCAGCCACGGCGTCGGGCAGAACGCGCAGTCCAACGGCGGCACGCCCGAAGGCGCGACGGGGCCGACGGTCGTCGAAGACTTCACCGTGCCGCTGGGCGTGACGCAGTGCGAGCAGTTGGGGCCGCTCCCCGCGCCCTCCTTCGGCCTCGCCAACACGCAGCCGAACGTCGTGACCGTCACGATCAACGGCGGCACGCCCGTTGCGGGCGCGGCGCGCTACCTGATCTCGCGCGCCACTAGCCCTGCGGGCCCCTTCGTCACCATCGCGGACATCCCCGCGTCGCAGACGACCTACACGGACGACAACGGCGGGCAACTCTTAAACGTCGGGCAGACCTTCTACTATCAGGTGCGCGCCACGCGCGACGCCGAAGAGAACTGCGTCTCGACCTCGAACACGCTGAGCATCACGATCACGGTTGGCGTGCCGATCACGCCCGCGCCCGTCTTCCTCGGCGTCGATCAGGTGCTCGACCCGCTCGCGTGCAACCGGCTGATCATCAGTTGGAATCCGGCCACGTCGCTCAACCCGAACGCGGACATCGTCTATGACGTGTACCGCGTCGATCAGGTGGCCGAGCCGTCCGACCCGCGCGTGAACGCGAACAACAACCACAACGAGCCGACCTTCACGCCCGCGCCCGCGAACCGCATCGCACAGGGCTTGCGCTCGCTCGCCTACGTGGACGACAACAACGGGCAGGGCCTGAAGCTCAACCACGTCTATTACTACATCGTGCAGGCGACCGACCTGAACAACGGCAAGCTCGACACGGACAACACCGGCAACCGCAAGGCGAAGCCCGGCGCGCCGAGTGCGCCCGGCGTGACTGCCACGCCGCCCTTCCCGTTTGAAGATTACGAGTCCACGAACGCCGACACGCGTTTCGTGCCGCCGCTCTCGGAGTCGGGCACAGACCCGCAAGGGCAGACGCCCGCCTTCCAGCGCGTCACGGGCATACACGTCACCGGCAACCTGACGAGTTCGACGATGTACGCGCCGGACTTCAACCCGACCGAGCCGGCGCAGTGCGGCTCAACCGGCGGCGGGCAGAGCGACTTCTACACGCAGATCGGGCCGCTCTCGTTGCAGCCGACTTCGGTGATGGAGTGGGATCAGTTCTTCGTTACTGAAGCAGGCTTCGACGGCGGTCTCGTCGAGATCAAGCTCGGCGCGCCGTTCACCAACGCCGACAACACGCCGTACCCGGACGGCGTGACGACCTTCGACCTCGGCAACTACATGGTGCAGGGCGCGTACAACGGGAATCTGGACGCTGACATCGCCGGCACAATCGTCCCGTTCGGCCGCCGCGCCTACACGGGCACGAAGCTCTTACATCACGTGCGCATTCCGCTCGAAGCCTTCGCCATCGGCGGGGCGCACAACCCGTCGGGGTCGCCCGTCTTCATCCGCTTCCGCATGACTTCGGACGTGCTGAGCGTGCCGGCCTGCGACGCCGGCTGGTTCGTTGATAACCTCGTCGTCAATAACCTCGATCCCTCGTCGTGTCCGCCGCTCAACCCGTTCCAGGCGGGCGACGTGCTCATCAGCGAGTTCCGCACGCGCGGCGCGCAAGGTGCGGCCGACGAGTTCATCGAACTGTATAACAACACGGACGCGCCCATTCAGGTCAGCAGCGGCGACGCTTCGGGCGGTTGGTCAATCGTCGCCGACATCGGCGGCACGCCGCAGATCGTGGCCACCATCCCGGACGCGACGAACATCCCGGCGCGCGGCCACTACCTCGTCGCCAACTCGACCAGCCCCGGCGGCTACAGCCTCGGCTCGTATCCGGGCGGCAACAGCGGCGCGACCGCCACGCCCGACGGCACGTACACCGTGGACATCCCGGACGGCGTCGGCCTCGCGCTCTTTACGACGGCGAACCTGGCTAACATCGGCGCGACCAACCGCATAGACGCGGTCGGGTTCACCACCGAGGCGAGCACGCTCTTCAAGGAGGGGGCGGGTCTGCCCTCACCGGGCGCGAACGACGGCGAGTACAGCTTCGTGCGCAAGATGGCCCTGACGGGCCTGCCGCGCGACACGCAGGACAACGCGTCGGACTTCGCCTTCGTGTCCACTACGGGGACGACCTACGGCGCGGCGGCGTCCGCGCTCGGCGCGCCGGGGCCGGAGAACCGCTTCAGCCCCATCCAGCGCAACGCGCAGATCAAGGCCAGCGCCATCGATCCGAACTGTACGGGCGGCTCGGCCGATCCCACGAGCGCCTGCGCGCGCGTGCGCGACGTGAACGACACGGGGCCGAACAAGGCCAACGGTACGCTCTCAATCCGGCGCAAGTTCAGGAATACGTCAAACCTGCCCGTCACGCGCCTGCGCTTCCGCATCGTGGACATCACCACGCTGGGCAACCGCGCCGGTACTGACACGGACTTGCGCGCGCTCGACTCGCCGCCGGAGATCATGGTGACTCTGGCCGGCACTAACACGCAGGTGCCGCTCAAGGGCACGACGGTCGAGACGCCGCCTGCGCAACCCCTGGGCGGCGGGCTGAACACGAGCATGACGGTCGGCACGATCAACGTCGGGTCAACCATCGCGCCCGGCAGTTCCGTCAACGTGCAATTCCTCTTCGGCGTCAACGGCGGCGGCAACTTCCGCATCTTCGTCAACGTCGAGGCGCTACCGTAGCAGGAAAGGGATGAGGGCGGAGGGCGGAGGGATGAAGAAGAGGCTGTTTCTCTTCATCCCTCATCCCTCCGCCCTCATCCCTTCTCATCGCAGCAATAAACCGCTTTCACCTCACGTGCTGGTTGACATCATTGTTATGCCAACATATAGTGTGCCTCGTCCGCTCCGCGCTCTATGGGCTGTGCTTTGACGCCTGGGCGAGCCGCGGCCTCCGAAAGATCAGGCACGCATGTTCAAACTCAAACGCTTAGAGATCACCGGCTTCAAATCTTTCGCCGACTACACCGATCTCATCTTCACCGGGGAAGGCATCACCGCGATAGTCGGGCCGAACGGCTGCGGCAAGAGTAACGTCGCGGACGCCATCGCGTGGGTGCTCGGCGAGCAGCGCGTAAAGCACCTGCGCGGCGCGGCCATGCTGGACGTGATCTTTCAAGGCTCGCGCAACCGCGCGCCGAGCGGCATGTCCGAGGTCGTGCTCCATCTCGTCCGCGACGACACGGTCATCGAAGACGCGGACGTGGACGACATAGACTCCACGCTCGAAGAGATCGACGAGCAGAGCGAGGCGGTCGAAGAGAAGCTGCTGCCGGAGTTGATCGCCGAGGCGGGCGGCGAGGCGGCGGCCGCGCCCGCCGCCTCGAGCGCCGTCGTACCGTCCCCTGTGGCGCAGGGCGAACCGTTGCCAGTGCCGGGCGCTGAACTCGTCCCCGTTGCTGATGCCGCGGCGGGCGACACCGCGCCCACGCCGGAGACGTTGACGGCGAAGGCGCAGCACGCGCACCACAAGCGGCACTGGCGACCGCGCCGCCTGGCGCTCGACTTCGCGCCGGGCGAGACCGTTACGGTGACGCGCCGGCTCTACCGCGACGGCGAGAGCGAGTACCTCTTAAACGGGCGCGTCTGCCGCCTGCGCGACATTCAAGACCTCTTCTCCGGCACGGGCCTCTCCGGCGCACACTACGCCATCATCGAGCAGGGGCGCATCGGGCAAATCCTGTCGGCGAAGCCGATGGATCGGCGCACGCTCATCGAAGAGGCCGCCGGCATCACCAAGTTCCGCGTGCGCCAGCGCGCCGCCGAGGCGCGGCTCGAAGGCGCGCGCGCCAACCTGCGCCGCGTCGCCGACATCATTTCGGAGATCGAAAGACAGGTCGGCAGCCTCCGCCGGCAGGCGGCCAAGGCGCGGCGTTACCGGCAACTGCGGGAAGAACTGCGCGAGTTGCTGCGTCGCGTCTACGCGGCGGACGAGCGCGCCCTGACCGCGACGCTCGAAGAGTTGCGCGCGCATCTCGCGGCGGCCGGCGAGCAGGAGCGCGAGTTGGCGGAGGCAGTCGAGCGGCACGAGGAGGAGGCGCGGCTGGCGACGACGGAGGCGCGCGGCTGCGAAGAGGCGCTGGCGGACGCGCGCGCGGCCGTGGCCGACGCGGCCCTACAGCACGACCGGCGCGAGCGCGAGCGCGCCTATCAGCAGGAGCAGGCGCGCGAGCTTGAGCGGCGCATCGCGGACGTGGCGGCGCAAATGGAACAGTTGCGCGCGCGGCTCGAAAGCGCGGGGCGCGAGCGCGAGACGCTTGGCGAGTCGGACGCGCGGCTGCGCGACGAGAGCGAGGCCAGCGCGCGGCTGCTGCAAGAGGCGGAAGAGGCTTACGCCCGGCGGAGCGCCGAAGTCGTCGCCGCCGAACAGCGGATTGAAGAGGCGCGCGCCGATCTCCTGACCCACACGGCGGTCGCCGAGCGGCTGCACGAGACCGGGCGGCAACTCGACGCGACGCTCGAACGGCTCGCCCTGCAAGCCGAGGGGCTTGAGCGCGAAGGCGAGCGCGCCCGCGCGGCGCACGAAGAGTTCACGACACAGGCTGAGAAGTTGCAAGCGGAGATCGCCGCCGCGCGCACGCAGCTTGAGCATCTACTGGTCGAGCGCGAGGCCGCGACGGCGGGCGTGAACGCCGCTCGCTCGCTCGTCTCCACAACCGCGAGCGAGTACGCGCGCGCACGCGAGGAGGCAGCGCGCGTCAGCCACCGCCTCGATACGCTCTCCGAACTCGACACGCAACGGGCGCTCTACTCGCAGTCCGTCCAGCGCATCTTCTCCGCGGAGCGCGCGAGCGACGAGGCGGGCGCGCAGGGCTTTCACGTCGTCGGCACGCTCGCCGACGTGCTGCAAGTCGAGCCGCAGTGGGAGCGCGCGGTCGAGAGCGTGATGGGATCGTACCTGCAAACGGTCTTAGTGCCGACGCCGGACGACGCCGTGCGCGCCGCCGCGTGGCTGCAAACGAGCGGGGCGGGGCGTGCGACGTTCCTCGTCACGGGCTTGCACGGCGCGAGCGCGGACGAGCGCCGCGTCGTCGGCGAGCACGGCGGGCTGGACGAGGGCGACGTGCGACTCGGCGACGTGCTCGGCGCGCCGCCGGAGATCGTCACGCTGCTCGAACGCACGCTGCCGCGCGAGATGAACGCGCGCGTCGTGGGCGACCTGGAAGGCGCGCTGGTGCTGTCGCTGGCGACGGGCGCGATGTACGTGACGACCGAAGGCGAGTGGGTCGCGGGCGGGCAACTGGTCGGCGCGGGCGGCCCCGCGACGGCCGCCGACGGCACGGGGCTGCTCGCGTTCAAGCGCGAGATACGCGAGCTTGAGACACGCGCCGCGGCGCTCGCCTCCGAGGTCGTCTCGGCGGAAGACTCGGTGACGGCGGCGCGGGCGCGGCTGGTCGAACTTGAAGACGCGCTCATGCTCCTGAACGAGCAGATCGGGCGCGCGGAGCGCGAGCAGGACGCGCGCACCTTGCAGGCGGCGCAACTCGCGCAGGAGATCGAACGCGCCGCGCGGCACGTGCGCGTCGTCGCGGACGACGCGGCGCGTTTGGCGGCCGAGCGCGCGGAACTCGAAGCGCGCCACGCGAAGCAGTTGGCCGACGCCGAGGCGGCCGAGGCGGCGCGGCTCGCGGCGACGCAGGCCGTGGCGGACGCGAGCGAGCAACTGGCGCAGGCGCGGCGCGCGGCCGAGGCGGAGAACGAGAGGCTGAGCGCGCAACGCGCGGCGGCGGCGGCGGCGGCCGAGCGGCGGCGCGCGACCGCGGCCGAGTTGCGCCGCATGGAGGCGGAAGCAAACGACCTCGCCGATAGGCTCGCGCGGCACGAGACGGAGACCGAGGAGATGCGGGCGCAGCTTGCGGCGCTCCGCCAGTCGCTCGTCGCATCCGCGGAGAGCGCGGGCACGGTCGAGGGCGAGCGCGCGGCGTTGGAGCAGTCGGTCGCGGAGTGCGCCGAGCGGCTGGCGGAAGCGCGCGCGCGGGCCGACGAGATGGCGGCAGAGTTGACCGAGTTGCACAACCGCGCGGCCGCGGCCCGCGACGCGCGCGCGGCGATGGAGGTCGGGCGGGCCGAGTCAACGGCGCGGCTCAACTATCTGCGCGAGACGTGTGCGACGGAGTTGAGCCAGTCGCTCGAAGAGGTCGCGAGCGCCTACGAGCCGGACGCGGAGTTTGATCTGGAAGCGGGGCGGGCGCGCGTCGAAGAGTTGCGCGCGCGCCTCGAAGGCTTCGGCGCGGTCAACATGATGGCGCTCGAAGAGTTGGCCGAGGCCGAGGAGCGTTTCACCTTCCTGACCACGCAGCGGCAGGACATCACCGACGGCATTGCCTCGACCGAGGAGGCGCTGCGCGAGATCAAGCGCCGCTCGCGCGAACGATTCCGCCACGCCTTCGAGGAGATCAACCGCAACTTCGGCGCGCTCTTCGTCGAACTGTTCGGCGGCGGGCGCGGCGAGATGAGCCTGATAGACGCCGACGATCCGCTCGAATCCGGCATAGACCTCGTGGCGCAGCCGCCGGGCAAGCGTTTGCAGAACGTGCTGCTGCTCTCCGGCGGCGAGAAGGCGATGGCGGCGCTGGCGCTCGTGCTCGCGGTCTTCCGCTACCACCCGTCGCCGTTCTGCCTGCTGGACGAGGTGGACGCGCCGCTCGACGAGGCGAACATCGGGCGCTTCGCCGCGAAGATCGTCGAGATGGCAACCGACACGCAGTTCATCGTCATCACACACAACAAGCGCACAATGGAGGCGGCGCGGGCGCTCTACGGCGTCACGATGGAAGAGGCGGGCGTCTCCAAGCTCGTCTCGGTCAGGTTCGAGTAAGGCATGCGGTCGAAGAGTTCGTTGCTCATCATGATCGCCGCGCTGTGCTTATCCGGCGCGGCGTTTCTGCCGTCGGCGGCGGCGCAGCGCAGGACTAATAAATCCAGGCCCGGCGCGGCGACCACGACGAGGCCCGCGGCCACGCCGACGCCCGCGCCCGCGCCGACGCTATCGCCCACGCCCGCGCCCGCCAAAGCGAACAGCCGACCCGCGGACGAGCAGACGACGACACTGCCGACGCCCGCGCCGCAAGTCTCCACCACGCCCGCGGCCGAGAGGCAGCGCGACGCGGCTGCCGCCCCGCGTTACTACTACGAGTTCACGCAGCCGGATTTTTACCTGAAGCATATCGTCATCGAGCACGACGCGGCGGGGCGCGGGCAGATCACCTTCGAGCGCAAGAACGACGCAGAAGCTTACACCGACCCGCTTGAGATCGCGCCCGCGGCGCTCGCGCGCATTACGGCGGCGTGGGCGGCGCTCAATTTTCTCGCCTCGACCGAGAACTACCAGACCGACCGCCAGATGGCCCACCTCGGCACGATGCGCCTGCGCATGACCGAAGGCACGCGCACGCGCACCGCCGAGTTCAACTGGACGCACAACCCGCAGGCCGTTGCGCTCACGAACGAATACCGCCGCCTCGCCGATCAGCAACTGTTCGTCTTCGAGACCAACATCGCGCGGCAGTATCAGCCGTCCGACACGGTGAAGCTGCTCAAGGGGCTGGAATTGCTGGTTAATCGCGACGGCATCTCGGACGGCGCGCAACTCGCCGTCTTCCTCAGCGACCTCGCCACCGACGAGCGCATCCCGCTCATCGCCCGCAACCAGGCTGAGCGCCTGATCAAGAAACTCAAAAAGTAAGTACGCCAAAACTTCAGTAGCGCGCGCCCGCGCGCCGCTCGCCGAGCAGGCGGTAGTCACGCTGCTCGATGGCGGCTTGCGGCAGTTGGCGGTTCATGTAGAGCGAATGGTGCGCGCGGTTGTGGAGCGCGAGGCCGGCGTGGAAGACGAGGCCAGAGGCGAGGCAGACGGCGGCGAAGATTTGCCAGCGACGGCGCGCGAGGTAAGGACTCCAACAGTAGAAGCTGTAGAGCATGGCGAGCGGCAGCGTCACGTAGAACGTGTGCGAGTGCGGCTCGCGGAACGAGAAGAGGAAGCTCAAATAAAGCAACGCGAGCGTCGCCGCCGTCAGGTATTTGACGGCCGGCCAGTCCGCGTGCGCGTGCCTGCGCCTGAACCAGAGCACGAGCAGCGCGACGGGTTGCAGCAGCCCCGTGGCGGTGAGGAAGGCGACGAAGGGCGCGAGCCACAGGTGCACGCGGACGAAGGCGAGCCGCGCCTGCGTGTTGCCGCCGATGAAGCGCGGCAACTCGAAACTGGCGAACGAGAGGAAGCGCCCTAATATGCCCTCGACGGGGTTGAGGTGATGCCGCAGGTTATCCAGGTTGAAGACGACGACCTGCGGCGTGTCGCCCGCGCCGCCGCCGAAGCCGTAGCGCAGGTAAGTTGGCAAGAGCAGCGCGCCGGTCAGCGCCGCGCCGCACGCAAACCACAGCATCGTGCGCCACACTCGTCGTCCAACGCGCCGCGCCCGCGCGTAGAACGCGCCCGCCACGAACGGGACGAGCACGACCCAGGACATGTGCAACTGCATGACCCAGCAGAGCGCGAAGCCCATCATCAACGCCGCGCGGTCTGGTCTGATCAGTTCGCGGCCCGTCGGCGGGAAGAGTTCGAGGAAGCCGACGAAGAAGAGCACGCCGCCCGCGAGCACGTAGGAAGGATTTATCACGTGCGTTGAGTAGTTGAGCGTCCACGGCGCGGTCAGCAGCCACGCCCACACGACCCACGCCGGCACTTCCGGCAGTCGCCGCGTCGTGTACCAAGCGAGCAAACAGAGGCTCGCGAACGACAGCACGTTGAGCAGCACGTAAGGCGCTTCCGGCACGGGCGCGACGAAGAAGGGCAGCCCCACGAGCAAGCCTTGCAGCGCGCCCGGAATCTGTATGACCGGCGTCACGTCCGGCCCGAAGTAGGGCCACGCGCGCGTCGCGTAGAACTTCAACCCGAGCAGATAGACCTGCCGCTCGTCCTCGAACCAGAACTCCGAGCACAGCCCGAACCACAGCCGGAATAGGAAGGCGAGCGCGAGCAGGAGCGAGATGACGACTTTGCGCTGCCTGTCTGACTTGATGAGCTTGGGCACGCCGCTCACGCCGCCGGCTCTTCGGCCTCGTCGGTCGTCGCAGCGGGCGCGGGGGTGAAGCGGACGCGGCGGATGCGGTGACGGTCGACGCGCTCGACGGTGAAGCGCGCGCCCTCGTATTCGACCGTCTCGCCGGGCTTGAGGATGCGCCCCGCGCGGTCGAGCAGGAAGCCGGCGAGCGTGGTATAGCCGCCGTCTTCGGGGATGCGCAGTTCCTTGAAGCGCCGGTTGGCGTCGCGCACGGCGAGCATGCCGTCCACCAGGTACGTGCCGTCCTCTTCGACGATCTGCGCGCGCACCTCCTCGTCGTACTCGTCGTTGATCTCGCCGACGATCTCTTCCAGCAGGTCTTCAAGCGTGACGATGCCTTCGATGCCGCCGTGCTCGTCCACGACGAACGCGAGGTGCTGGCGCGCGGCCTGCATCTGCGCGAGCACTGCGCCGAGCCGCGCCGTCGCCGGCACGAAGAGCGGCGCGTGCAGCATGCGCTCCATGTCGAAGCTGTGCGGGTCTGTGCGGCGCAGGCAGGGCATCAACTCTTTCATGAAGAGCACGCCGACGATGTTGTCCAGGTGCTCGCGGTAGACGGGCAGGCGCGAGTAGCCGAGATCGCAGAAGGCGCGCTCGGCCTCTTCGAGCGTGGCGGTCGCGGGCAGCGCGACGACGGCCGTGCGCGGCACCATCGCCTCGCGCACCTCGGCGTCGGAGAAGTCGAAGATACGGTTAATCAGCTTCTGCTCCTCCTCCTGTAGGTGGCCGCTCTTGCGCGACTGATCGATCAACTGGCGCAACTCCGCCTCCGTGTAGATCGCGCCGTGCCCCGACTCGCCGTGCAGCCCCAGCAGGTTGACGATGCGCGTGCCGACCCAGAACAGCCCGCGCGTCGGCCAGTAGAAAATCTTGTAGAACAGATCGAGCGCCCAACTGGTGGCGAGCGCGACCGACTCGGCGCGTTCGAGCGCCAGCCGCTTGGGCACGAGTTCGCCGAAGACGATGTGGAAGAAGGTGATCGTCACCAGCATGATGGCGAACGAGATGACGTGGCGCAGCGTCTCGGAGAAGTTCGCCAGCCAGTGTTCCAGCAGGCGCGCGACGACGGGTTCGCTGATCGCGCCGAGGGCGAGCGAGGCGAGCGTGATGCCGAGCTGCGTGGCGGAGATGTAGGCGTTGATGTTGTCAACGAGCTTCAGCACCCGGCGCGCGCCCGCGCTGCCCGACGACGCCAGCGACTCGACGCGCGTGCGCCGCAGACTGACGAGCGAGAACTCGGCGGCGACGAAAAAGCCGTTGGCGATAACCAACAGGACGAGCGCCAGAAAGTTGAGAGCGATCATCTGCTAAAGGTCATCCCCGCGCGAAGCGTCCGGGCTACGGCACAAGTAAACGTCTTAAGCAGGACGCTGGCGGGAGGTCGGCCCGAACGCCTTGTCACGCGCGGCTGTAAATCAGGACTACGCTGCCGGCCGAATCTTCTCGCGAATCATATCGCTCACCAACTGACTGACGGCAACGCCCCTTTTCTGCGCCTGCTCCGACAATATCTTCATTAAGTCCTCATCAATCTCTACTTCATAACGCCGCTGCCTAAGCTCCGCCGTGGCCGCGACGGTTTCAAAGCTGTCCAGGTAATCCGTCGTGTCATGTGCATCCCAAAATTCCGCCGCCTCTTCATAGCTAGCGAATTCTTCGGGCAGCGGATCAATCTGCTTCTGCTTGTCGTTCATAATATCTCCGCTCCGCAGCGGTCATGTCGCGCGCCGAATAGGCAATGCGGCCGTCTGTTCTTTACGGATGAAGAAGATAATCAAATACCGCCCGCCTGCCGTCCGGCCGTAAGCGGCATACAAATCCTCCCCCTTAACATGGCCCTTCTGTGCTCGGCGGATGTGCGGGCGACCGAAAAGGGCCTCCTCTACTTCGTCTGTGCTAACACCATGTTTGAACGCAAACTTATCAACAAATCTATCTTTCCAGATGACCTCATACAGTCGCATTGCGTCGCCCGAAGTCAGATTCTTATATCATCCTGAAATAATACCATAAAGAAATATCGCACCGGCACATCCTGGTCAGCGCCCGTGCGGCAGCCTGTCCAGCACCAGCCGGCAGAACTCGACGATTCGGTGCTCGGCCCAGAAGCGGTCGCCGGGGTGCGATTCGGGGTCGGCGGCGAGGAAGCCGACGTGGCCGCCGTGGCGCGGGGCGAGCATGACGAGGTAGGGGTTGGCGGCGAGCGCGGCGGCGGGGAACGAGGCGAAGGGCACGAAGGGGTCGTCCTCGGCGTGGATGATGAGCGCGGGGCGGCGTATGTCTGGGAGGCGGGGTAGTGCGCTGGCGCGGGCGTAGTAGTCGTCCACGTCGGCGTAGCCACCCGCGGGCGCGGTGTAGCGCGCGTCGAACTCGCGGATGGTGCGCACGGCGCGCAGGCCGCGCAGGTCGTAGCGGCCGGGGCGGAGTCTGTGCGCGGCGCGGAGGCGGCGGCGCAGGCGCGTGACGAAATGGTTTTGATATAGCCAGTTCGAGCGGCGCTGGATCGCCACCGCGCACGCCGCCAGATCGACGGGCGGCGAGACGGCGAAGACGGCGCGCAGCGCACGCGGCAGCGCGTCGCCTTCGTCGCCCGCGAGCTTCAGACTCATGTTGCCGCTCAGGGAGAAGCCGCCGAGGAAGATGTCCGGCAGGCGGTCGCGCTCGGCCAGTTCTTTGACGACCGCGAGCAGATCATTCGTCAAGCCGCTGTGGTAGAGCGTGGGCGCGAGGTGGAGCGTGTCGCCGCAGGTGCGCAGGTTCAGACGCAGCACGTTGAAGCCGGCGCGGAAAGCCTTGTCGGCCGTGCCGCGCACGGGGATCGAATCGCTTGAGCCTTCCAGCCCGTGCATGACGACGAGCGTGGGGTGGGCGTGCCGCTCGGCTTGCCAGCGACAGTGCGCAAGCACCCGCACGCCCGGCTCGACCTCGAAGGTGCGCGCCTCGTCCGGGTCGCGCCCGTTCGTGTGTTGGAAGCGGCGCGGCCAGAACTGCGCGGCGATGGTCTGCGCGTGGCCGCTTTTGAGCAGCGGGTGCGGGCGAAAAGGTTTGCGCTTGAGCGCGTGCTCGATCTCGCGCAGGCGCGCGCGCGTGAAGTCTGGCGCGTCCGACGGGGTGTTGCTGTTCGTCGCTGAGACCGTGTTCGTTTGCTCCATCGCCGCGTGTATTTTAACGTCAATGCGGCAAAGGTAAGGGGAATTTTTTAACCACGAAATCACACGAAACTACACGAAGTAGATCAGGCAGACAGCTATCCCATCTTCGTGTCGCTTCGTGTGACTTCGTGGTTTCATGCCCGTGAAGCAATCGCGCAGGGTCAGACGAGGCGGGGCGACTCCGGCGGCAGCGGATCGCCCGCGGGCGGCGGCGTTTCGGGTTCGCGCACGGGCGCGTGCGCCGGCTCGCGGTCGGGCGGGAGCGGCAGCGGTTCGGGCCGCGCCGGGTCGGGCGCGACCGGCTCGTGCGGCTGTGTGGGCGGCAAATCCGCCGGCTCGGTCGGATGGGGCGATTCCGGGTTTACGTTAGGCGTCATTCGTCTCTCCTGTTGCACCGGGTGCGATTTGATGGTCTCTGCCGGCGACCGCCTCAGCGTGCGCCCGGTTGAACTGAAGAGGCGCGCGCCTCCGTCTGCTTCTCTAAAATCACGTGCAGCCCGTAGGCGTAGAAGATGTCTCTGATCTGAAAGCCCTCGCCCGCGAGGCGTTGCAACTCGGAGAGCGCGGCGGCCGCGGGTTTGCCGGGCTGTGGTTCGGGGAGGCTTAGGAGTTTGTACTGGCGGATCGGGCCGGCCGCCTCGCGCGCGAAGACGAGCTTCTGGCTGGCCACCTCTTCAGACTCGCAGTTCAGGTTGCCCCCCATCATTCCCTGGTAGCTGTAGCCCGCCGCGATCAGCCTGTCGAACTCCTGCGCGGACTTGTTGTCGTCGAGGAAGGTGTAGTCGCTGCTGCCCGCCGGCCGCCGCGCCAGCAGCGCGACCTTAAACGCGGCGATGCGCCCGCCCCCGACGTAGCGCGCCCCATCGGCCGCGAGTTGGTTGATCTCCTTTACCAAATCCTTTCTCTCTTTAACCACCTGGTATTCGACCTTCGCCGGGGCGCGCTCGTTCATATCCCTCTCTAACACAATCGAGACGCCGCCGAGGATCAAGCCCGACCCAGTGAAGAGAAGCCTGATGGGGCGGAAGCCCGGCGGGGCTTTGTCAATCGCGGCTTGGACGGTCTCCTGAAGGTTCTCGCCCGACCCGACCTGGCCCGTGGCGAGCTTGTAATCCCTCGTCTGCTCCGCGGCCCCGTCGCGCCGCATGAAGAGGAAGACGCTGCTCTTCACCGTGTTGAGCATCTTCATTATGGGCCAGTTGTCCGGATTCGTCTGGTCGCTGGAGTCGGCCGCATAATTCACCGGCGGGCACTGCGTCACGGCGTAGGACTCCACGAGGTTGTAGCCGCGCCGCGCGTGGTAGTTGAGCGGGTGGCCGTATAGCACGTTGTCCGGCATCCGGTCGTGGGCGTACTCGTACTTGTGGCCCGGATCGAGGCGCAGCACGGCCGCGTACTTCCGCCGCTCGTCCTTGTTGCCGTAACTGACCGACTTCTCCACCCGGTAGCCGAGCCGGCCCTGCTCGTTCAAATCCTTGACGAAATCATCCAAGCCGCGCGCCACGAGGAGCTTGACCTGCTCGAAGTTCGTCGTGTTGATTGGCTCCGGCGCGGGAGTCGGCGCAGGCGTCGGCGCGAGCCGAGATGGCCTGCGACCCGACTGCGCGGCGGCATTTGCCTGTAAGGCCAGAAGTGATGCGGCGAATAAGAGCAGCGCCTTGAGATGCTGGAACGTGAACATACTGGCCCGACCTTTCACCGAGGCTTTACGGCCTCGGGGCTTGCAAACTGCACTCCTGTCACTCGCGCGCGTATCCAGGCGGCGACCTGGGCGGCGGTCTCGGCGACGGCCGTATCCGTCGTGTCTATCGGGCGGCGCGGTCGTCTCCGCGTGCTCCTTGAGCCAGCGGTTGAACTTGACGTGCTCGGCGATCAGTTTAGCGTGCGCGGGCGCGCGTTGCCACTTGGGGCGTTGGCTGAGGCGCGCGGTGAGTTGTTCGTCCGCGCAGACGAGTCCGAGGTAATGGACGGTCGAAAAGAACTTGCGCGCCGCGAGCGGCTCGACGCTGTGCGGCACGGCGAAGCCCGCGCCGAAGAGCGCGGCGGGCCGGCCCGCCTGCCCGATGTGCGCCGCCAGGCGCAGCCAGAGCGTGAAGTAGTCCGGGTAGCCGGCGTCCGCCTGCGCGTAGAACTCGCGCCGCCAGAGGATGTCCGTTTCGAGGATGACGACTTCCGGGATGTGGCCGACGAGCGCCGCGCCGGTGGTGGACTTGCCCGCGCCCGCCGGGCCGCCGACGAGCAGCAGCGGCAGGCGGCGAAACGGCCGCCGGTCGCCACAGAGCGGGCAGACCAGAAACGCGCCCGAAGGGTCGAGCATCTGCCCGTCATGCGACCGCCCGCAGTTCGCGCACGCGTTGAACATGCGGGAGAGTCTCGCAAGCGGGCCAGCATACGTCAAACGGTCGCGGCGCGACGAAGCGCGGCGGGTCAGTGTGTGACGGGGCAGGCTTGCACGGTGACGATCTGCCAGCGCCCGCCGCGTGCGGCGTAGACGTGGACGGTGGTGTATTGCCCCTCGATGGTGCGCCCGTGGTAGCGCCAGCGGCACGTGTCGCGGCACGTCAGCACGGCGGTCTGGCCGTAGACGCGCACGCTGACGTGATCGCGCGTCATCTCCTCGGCCCGCAGGTCGCCCGACTCTATGTCCGCGATGAACTGTGCGCGGTCGTCGCCTTCGAGTGGATAGGTGAAGACGCAGTCCTCGGCCATGATGCGTTCGAGCGTGGCCGTGTCGCCCTGCACGAACGCCGTCACCCACTCGTCGTTCAAGTGTCGCACCGTCTGTGCGATCTGAAACTCCGCCTGCCGCTCGTCGCTCTGTTCAGACATGGCCGCGCTCCCGCGAATGAAAGTTAAGATGCGCGCCTGTTTCTATGTCAAATCAGAAATTTGGTCAACCCCCGGCAGCGAGTAGTTAATGCATGCGAATTAAGTTGGGTGCAATGGAAGCAGGGGACTCACCACAGAGGCACAGAGGACACGGAGGGGGCACAGAGGAGCATTCCATTCAAGCCTCCGTGCTCCTCCGTGTCCTCTGTGGTGCATCGCCTCTCATCGCACATTCAAGCCCAGAGTAAATCACTACCGCCCAACCATGCTCAGCCAGAACTCGCTGAATCGGCTTCCGTCCACACGCGTCACCACTCTGATTGGCTTTCCGCTGTCGTCAACTCTCTGCCACAGCCAGCCGCCCTCGATCTCGAAGCGCAGAGGGATTTCCCTGATCTCCACGCCTTCGCGCCAGCCTAAAGCGATGGCGCACGCAAGCGGGTCGTGTAGGAAGTTGATAATGTCTGCGGGCACGCCCGCGCATGTCTGCCCGAAGCGCGCCGCCATCTGTTCGTCGCGGGCAAAAGCTTCGGCCTGCCGCGCAATGAGTTGCGCCAGCGGCCCGCCCTGGCGCAGCGCCGGCAGATGCGAGCGTCTTAGCGCGGTCTCGACGGTGACTGACAACGGGACGAGCGTCGGGCTTGAATGCTGAAGAACGTAGTGCGCAGACTCCACGTCAACCTGCACGTTCCAGTCCATCTCGTTGCTAAACGGCGGGAAGCCCGCGCGCGGCGGAAACACGTAACCGCCCATCAGATAGAGCCGCGCATCTCGCAGGATACCCGGCGAGCGTTTCTCCAACAGCGCCAGATTCGTGAACGCCCCGATGCCGACGATAATCGCGCCCTGCTCAATACTGCGCTCAAGTAAGTCAAGTGCTTCCTCTAGCGGCGTCGGCGCGGGCGCGACCGGCTCCGGCCAATAGACAGCCTCATCCGGCACGAGCGGTAAGTCCGGCTTGACACGAAAGCAGCCGAGCGAGCGACCCGCACCCGCCGCAACGGGCGTCTCAGCGCGCCCGACAAGACCCAGGGCGTAGCGCGCGTAACCGGCCCGTACCCCCTGATCCTCCAAGTTCGTCGTAACGGCAACCAACTCCGCGCCCGGCCAATTGAGCACCATCGCCAACGCGCACAGGTCGTCAATGTCGCCGCCGATGTCGGTGTCGAGATGCAGTTTAAGAGGAATCCTATCGGGCGGCTGGCTCGGATGATCTGGCAAGTGCGCCGGCATGTAATCAAATTGCTTTGAGGGTCTTCATGTCACTTGAGAATACTAATTCGCCTTCATCCGATTCGTTTAGGCTCGCCTGATAATTATCATATATCTCTTGCCTTCTTTCTTCAGTCAGGTATTTTTCGATGAGGGTTTGCAACTCCAGCTTTTCTTCGGTGGATAAATTCTTCACCCCTTCCACGACTTCCGCAAAACTATCTTTCATGTTTTTAGACCTCAACTTTTTGCTGAAAATATACTCTCCTCATTTCTTTCGCAATACCTCAAAAGGGCGGAAGCCCAACGCTCGGCATCAGCCGCCGGGAGGCATTGTAGCAAGCCTCCAAGTCTTGCGAATGAAATGCCAGCTATTGCCGGTCGGCTGCATGGCGTTGTTATGCGGCGGCGATTTCGGCACGCCGCAAACCATCAATAAGCTCGGTCTTGTCATACACCCCGAACTCAGCCGGATACTTACCAGGGTGGAGCACCTGATGCGCCTCTCTCATAAAGCCGGACAGGTCGGCCAAGTCGAGGGCATATCCGGCGGCCGCCACGTCCACACGCTTGAGACTGACTGCGTGCCCCTACACGTCGCCTCAAAACACTCCACCCACTCATCCTCAAGGCTGTATGGTAAGAACGTGCGCTCAGCCTCTCGTAACTCGGCTAACGCGTCGGCCCATTGGCTTAGCACGCCCTTCATCGTTAAGCGGTGATCAACCTCATCAGCCCAGCAGACGAGATGATACGGATAGTAAGGGATAACATCACTCCCGATCCGTATATGCTCTGCCTCAATTAGAACTTTCATAGCAGCAAAAAGTATATTCAGCCGCATAACTACTGTATCATCGGCGGGGCGCAGTTTATCACCCCTCTACAGGCGTGTGAACCAGCGCCCCGCAGTATAATCCCGCTTTCACCGCCAGCCGCTTGTAAGTTCGTTCGCCAATTTAAGTCGGGTCGCCGCTGGCGGCGCGTTGGAGGTCGGCGACGACGAAGCGGATCATGCGGTAGGTGATGTGGCGGGGGAGGGAGTCGCGCAGGGGCTTGAGGCGTTCCGTGCCGAGGCGTTCGATGGCGAGTTCGATGAGCGCGCGATCCTGTGTGGTGACGTGGCGCGTAACGTCGAAGGGGCGGCCCGCGGTGATGCACTCGGCGAGGTGCTTCTCGACGGTCATGGCGGTCAGCCCGCGCTGCTCGCAGATTTCTTCGATGGTCATGCCGGCTTCGTAGAAGGCGTAGGTCTCGTCCACCGTGCTGACGCGCGGCATGGGCGCAGCGGGCGAGCGCGCGGGTTCGCGCGTCGTGCGCGCATCGCTGCGGGGCACGGGCGGCGTGACGGTCTGCGCGGGCAGGGCGAGTTGAACGGAAGCGCGCTCGCGCATTACTTCGTCGCCGAGCGGGGTTAAGACGACCATCGGGTACGTGCCGCCGGTGACGCGCAGGCAGCCGGCGGCGACGAGCGCGTCTATGTAGAGCATGATGTCGTCCTGCGTGAGGTGGGCGAGCAGTCCGTAGGTGGAGAGTCCGTTCAGCCCGGCTTGCAAGACCTTCGCCTGGCGCGAGCCGCGCAGCGTTGCCGCCAGTATGCCTTTGCCGTAGCGCCCTTCCATGCGCGCCGCGCACGCGAGAATCTTGCGCACCGTCAGCCGCTCCTCGTCAGACAATTCCCGCGCCTGTGTGATCTCTACCGTGCTGCCGACGGCCGCCTGCGCCTCACGCTCGGCGCGGGCGCGCGCCTGTTGGAAGCGGCTCTGCTCGTCAAGCTCGCGTTCGAGGTCGAGCGCGACGGGCGTGTGCTGACGCACGAAGCCGTCGAGCGGCGTGGGCGCGGGCGTCGGGACGGCGCGACGCGCGGGTGGCGATGAACTGAACGCAAGCGGAGCGTCGTCGTCAACGTCCGGCGGCGCGACCGTCGTCGGTCTTTGTCCCGTCGTTTGCGCGCGGCAGTTGCCGCATGTGCCGCAGCAGCGGGCGTGCTGGCGGTCGCCGAAGTAGTCGAGGATGAAGGCGCGGTAGCAATCCTCGGTGTAGCAGAAGCTGATCATCTCGCGCAGCTTGCGCTGTTCGAGCGCGGCGCGGCGGGCGAGGTCTTGCGGGCGGATGTTGAGACGCGCGGCGGGGCGCTCGTCGCGCATGAGGACGCCGCGGGTGCGCCGCGCCGGCTGGTAGGCGATGACGCCCGCCTCGGCGAGCGCCGCGAGCGAGCGGCGCACGGTCGCCGCGTCAAGCCCGACGTTCTCGGCCGCCTCGTTGACATCAAGCTCGACGGGCGCGCGCTGGCTGAGGTCGTAGCCGCCGAGCAGACCGACGAGCACCTGCTTGTCGCGTGGGCTGCGGCGCGCGCCCACCGCCTCGCGCGCCTGCGCGGGACTCTGTAGCAGGCGGACGCTGGCGCGGTTCTCGCCCGCCGCGCCGCGCTCGATGTGCCCCGCCTTCTCCAGGATGATGAGCGCGGACTGCACGGCCATCTCGTTGCGTAGGCTCGCGCGCGCGGCGATCTCGCGCGTCGAAAGTTCTATGCGCTGCTGGCCCGTGCCGACCAGCGCCTCGTAGACTTTGGCGATCACTTCGGGCGGCGGGTAAGAGCCTTCGATGAAGTAATCCTGCGTGCGCTTGTCGGCGTAGTTGAACAGGAGCAGGCAGGTGGCGGGCAGTCCGTCGCGCCCCGCGCGCCCGATCTCCTGGTAGTAGGCTTCGATTGAGCCGGGCAGGTGGTAGTGCGCGACGAAGCGTATGTCGGGCTTGTCAATGCCCATGCCGAAGGCGTTCGTGGCGACGATCATCTGGCGCGCGCCGGACATGAACTCTTCCTGCGCCCGCACGCGCTCGGCGTCCTCCATGCCGGCGTGGTAGGCGACGACGCTCAAGCCCGCCTCGCGCAAGGCCCGCGCCACCTGCTCGACCGACTTGCGCGTGGACGAGTAGATGATCCCCGATCCGCCTAACGCGGCGAGGCGGCGCACGTGCGCGATCTTCTCGCGCTCCTTCTGCGTGTGGACGACGTTGATGGACAGGTTGGGGCGGTCGAAGCCGCTGACGAAGGCGCGCGGCTCGCTGAGGCCCAACTGCTCGATGATGTCGGCGCGCACGTAAGGCGTCGCCGTCGCGGTCAGCGCGACGACCTGTGGACGGCCCGCCTCGGCGATGGCCGCTTTCAGTCGTAAGTAGTCGGGGCGGAAGTCATGCCCCCAGGTCGAGACGCAGTGCGCCTCGTCCACGGCGAAGAGCGAGACGTTGACGCTGCGGAGCGCCTCGACGAAGAAGTTGCTGCGGAAGCGTTCCGGCGCGACGTAGATCAGCTTGAACTCACCGCGTCGCACGCCCGCAATACGCGCCTTCTGCTCCTCGAAATCGAGCGAACTGTTGATGAAGGTCGCCGGCAGATCGCGCGCGCGCAGGGCGTCCACCTGATCCTTCATCAGCGCGATGAGCGGCGAGACGACGACCGTCGCGCCGTCCTGCAAGAGCGCGGGCAGTTGGTAGCAGAGTGATTTCCCGCCGCCCGTCGGCATCACGACGACCGTGTCGTGCCCGGCGAGGATCGCCTCGATCACCTCGCGCTGACCGGGCCGGAAATCCGCGAAGCCGAAGTGCTCGTGCAGGGCGGCGAGTGCTGTCTCTACGTTTACAGACATGAAGTGAAGTCCCGAAAGTATCGCACCGGAGACGGTTGATTTTACCGCAGGTGTCGGGCGGAGCGTGAACGGGGGCGCAAGACAATGAACCACGAAATCACACGAAGCAACACGAACAAAAGCTTGTTCCTGCTTCGTGTTGCTTCGTGTGATTTCGTGGTTAAACAGTTGCCGACTATTGTACGTGCCACGTGTCAGCAGCCGCGCCGGTTTACGATTTGCGGGGCGCAGTTTACCATCTTCGGCGATGAGCGAGCGAGACTGGCGGGCGCGCACCAAACGCGATCTGATCGTAGAGGTATGGGAGCAGTTGGACTGCGAGACGGTGGGCGCGCGTGAGTTGGAAGAGATCGCGCAGGTGGTGCGCGAGCGGTTTGGGGCGGGCGCGTTGGAGAGTCCGGCGCAAGTTGCGCGGATGCTGGCGGACGAGGGCGCGGAGTTGCGCCACGCCGAAGTCCTCGAAGCCGACGCGCGCTGGCGCGCACGCGACCCCTACGAGGCGATGTTCCGCAACGTGCTCAAGTTCGCCGACTTCACGCAGGCGGCGAACTCGCTCCGGCAGATGGAGAACCTACGGCGCGAGTTTGCGCGCAAGCGCGACGAGGAAGGGACGAGGCGCGTGCGCGAGTTGGCGTTAAAGGGCAAGCAGCGCGCGCAGATGATCGCGCGCAACCCGAAGGTCGCCGCGCGCAAGCGCGCCGAGAAGACCGAGATCGCCGAGTGGTTCACCGTCTGGTTGCAAACGCCGGAGTTGTTCCAGGACTGGCTCGCCTTGCGCCAGCGCGCACCCGAATTTCAACGACGCTTCCCGCCCGCCGCGCCGGAAGACGATTCGTAGGCGGGTCACCTGCCCGCGTGTGGCTGAATTGCCGGCGCGCGCCAGACCGCCACACGCACGCGCCCCGCCGCCTCACACCTGTGGCCGAAATTCAGGCTATTAAGCACACAGTCTTGCCCGCCCGCGCGTGCGCCGCGTGTGGCGTGGCGTTTGCACTCGCAGGAGCGCGCGGGTCTGGCACATCAGACCCGGCACAGAAATCACGATCAATTATTCAGGAGACAACAGAGATGAAGCAGACGCTAACTACGGCCGCGCTCGCGCTCGCGCTGGCTTTCGGCGCGACGACGGCCTCGGCCAAGGTGGGCCGCCACAAGCGCAGCCCGGAGCACGCCGCCGCGGTGAAGAAGTGCCAGGACGATTACAAGTCCGCCGCGACGGACGCCAAGACCAAGAAGGGCAAAGATCGCTCGGACGCGCTGAAGGCCGCCCAGAAGACGCGCAAGGACTGCATCGCCGCCGCGCCGAAGTAGACGGCACAGGCACGTCGGGCATACAGGGGAAGACTCGATGATCAGATCGTCCGATCATCGAGTCTTTGTCCTACACGCTGCTTGAGCGCCCCTGTCAGTATCCGCTCTCGAACGCCTGGAACTCTGCTTCCAGTGCGTGCTGAAGGCGGGCGCGCTCGCTGCCGGCGAGAAAACGCTGGCAGGGGGCGGAGAGGGGCTTTGTGCCCGCCATGTCTCCGGCGCACTGCGCGACGGGCACGAACCGGCGCGCGTCGCGCCATAGACTCGCGCCCGTGAGGAAGGCGTATTGCAGGCTGTTGCGCGCCAGCGCCTTGAGCTGCACGTAGTCAAGCCCCTGCTCCTCGGCCGCGCGCAGGTACTCGCGCGACATCTCCGAACGCGAGACGCCCTCATCGTCAGTCGCCAGCGCGACGGGCACGCCGTAACGCATGTACGTCGCCAGCGGGTGCTCCTGGCGGTTGACGCCGAGGATCACGTCGTTGCTCGTCAGGCAGATTTCGACCATGACGTTGCGCTCGGCCATCTCGCGCAACAACTCTTCGGGGTCGCGCTCGTGCATTACGTCAACGCCGTGCCCGATCCGCTCGGCGTGCGCGGTGTTGACGGACTCGCGTATGTGGAAGGTCAGCCCGTCGGGCGGCACCAACCCCGGCACAAGCTCGCCCGCGTGGAGCGTCAGGTGCGCGCGCGGGTAGAGCGGGCGCAGGAAGTTGAGCATCTGCATGTGCAGCATGAAGCTCTGCATCGCGGTCGGGTTATCTTCGGGCGCGACCAGGTTGACGGCCACGACCTTCGAGGTCGGATCGTTCGCCAGCGCAAAGCCCGTCACCATCTGCGCGAAGACGGGGCCGGGCGCGAGCACGCGCGTCACCTGCGCGATGTAGCGGATCGTCACCGCGCAGCCCGCGTCGGCCTCAGGCGTGCCACACTTCAACAGCCGCGCCTTCTCCACCTCCGCGTCCTGCAAAGCCTTCGCGCCGGCCGCGACCGCGTCGGCGATGCCGCCGCTCTTCAGCTTAACCAGCGTGCTCTCGAAGTTGCCGTCCCAGCCCACCTTCTGCCCGATCCCGATGGACATGCCGCCGTCCGGCGTCAACATCAACTCCAAATAACTGACGTGCCCGCGCGCCGCGCGCGCCGCCACCTCCGCGAGCATCGCGCCCGTCTGCCCGGCGGTGGCCGCGCCGAACTTGCCGAACGAGTCGAAGAAGTGATCGTGCGGGTTCTGCCCCCCGTACTGCCAGAAGCGCATTGACCAGGCGTCAACCAACTGCCGGTAGAGGACTGAGTTCGTCAGCGCGTTGCTCGCCGCAACCTGGCCGGCATCCTTGCTGCACGGCGGCGGCGCGAGCGCAAACGTCGTCTGGCTCACGCACAGCCCCTTGTCCGCCGCCCACTGCACGAACGACTCGGCGTACACCGCGCCCGACAGGTGGCTGTGCAGGTCGCCGCCCTTCGGCATCCGCAGCAGGAACGCCAGCATCTGCGGCGGCGACTTGCGCAGCGCCTCGAACTGCCGCGCCGCCCGCTGCTCCGCCGTCTCGCCGGCAACCCTGCTACCGCGCGCCTGCGCCCACGTCGTCAGCGCGCTCGACAGCAGGAGCGCCACCGCCAGGCCGACGTTTACGAGCCTGAGTTTCGCTGAATAAAGTTTGCGCATCTTCGTTGACCCAAATTATTCGTGTGGGTTAAGCGACTACTTATTTCTCAACGCGGCCTGAATCCAGTCGCGTGCGAGGTCATGTTGCGTTTCGTAGGCGGCCCAGACATCTTTTGCCCACGCGCGCACGAGTTGGCCGTGCGCTTCCGCGTTGTCGGCCGCGCGCACGTCGGCTATCGTCAGCGTTCCGCGTCGGCTGAGCACCGGCGGCTTCGCAAGCGTCACCGGGCCGTTCAGCCAGCGCTGGATGGCCGCATAGACCGCAGCATCGCCGCCGTGTTCCACTCCGCAGCAGAGGCGCGTCAGATGAGCGGCGTAGGACTTGGCGGAGCGGCAGTAACGCTCCGGATGCTGCATGCAATAGGCGTCAAAGGCCAGGTCGTGCGTCGCGCCGTACCTGTAGTCGCTATAGCTCAAGGCGCTGAGTTCGTCCATCAGACTTTGACAGCCAGCGCGCCCGCCCTCAACGGCCGCGCCGCAATCAGGACAACGCTCCGCGCCCTGCGACGGACGCGGGCCGGCGTCAGTCGGCGACATACTCCGCCCTCACCCTCGCAGCCCTACGAACCTTAAAGCCGCGCGCCGACCG